>ERZ772912.89-NODE-89-length-44683-cov-6.666936_pt1 | contig 44683 bp, 39 predicted proteins | sample MGYA00512119_ERZ772912 | MGnify/ENA primary metagenome ERZ772912 (study PRJEB29015, sample SAMEA2738048) | human oral metagenome | biome: human oral; feature: human-associated habitat; material: saliva | place: China | collected 2230 ...
GCGCGTTCAGGAGCGAGACTTTACCGATCTGTTTCAGGTAGTCTTTCACGGGGTCGGCCGTTGCGCCGGGGGTAACGACGCGCTGGGCGGGAGCATCGTCATCATCGCTGGCAGTCAGCACGAAGCCAGAGCCTTTAGCCGCCACTTCTTCGGCGGCTTTTTTCTCTTCCTTTTTGGCGACGGCTTCTTCGTCCTCTTCGGCTTCTTCGTCGGCCTCAGATTCTAGGGGTTCACCGTCAATGGCGTCCGGGTCAAGGTCAAGGTCGAACTCGTCATCGCTTTTCTTCTTGCGTCCGCGTTTGGGCGCGGCCTTAGCCTTAGTAGCGGTAGCAGTTTTACGGGTGCGTTTAGGCTTTGTCTCAGTCTCGGCGGCGTCAGAGGCTCCGTCTTCCGCGCCGCTGGCAGCCTTAGCGGCAGCAGCTTTGGTCGTGGATTTCGTTGCACGTTTCTTAGTTGTTGTCGCCTTAGCAGCGGTCTTAGTGGTTTTCGCTCCGGAACCTTCACTGCTTGTGGTCGTAGACTTGGCGCTGGCGGTTTTTTTGGTTCGCGTGGTTTTCTTCTGAGGGGTGTCGGCTACAGCCTCATCAGTAGCTTCACTGGTTGCGGCTTTCTTGCTGGTGGCAGTTGACACGAAAACCCTTTCTAGCTCAGTTACGGGGGTGCTTTGTCTGCAAAACACCTAAGACCCTGTCAAGTCCTAGGCTTCTTTCGGAGACGAAATGTGACGGTTTAATGCTCACACACCACAGAATATTCCGGGCGTACTCGTCCCCTGCTGAAGATACACCATGGGTGCATTGACTTTACGGGGTCAGTACCAAGTATTACAGAATCTTAGGTTTTTTCAACTAAGGCGCGCCTGCCAGAGCTGGTTTTAGCATTTTCTTATTCCCTGCCCTTCCCTACAGCAGGGCCGCTGGTACCTACGTGGCGACGGGGTATACGTTGAGGACACTAAAACGTGCAGGCCCGCGCCAGCACCGGGCGGAGTCGCCTAACCACAGGGGCAGCAGCCCAAGTTGAAGGGCATCATCCAACGGAGTGTGCTCCTGCACGTGGCGGTGCGCCTCCTCGTTCAGCAGGTTCGCATATGAACTGGTTCCGCGCATCCAATTAATCCAGGCTTGAACAATGCGCAGCCGCCCCAGCGGCTCACCGCAGGCTGCGGGAATGAGCAAAGAACAGAGCACTTCAAGAGCGTTAAGACGTTCCCAGCGGGGACTGACTGTTTGGTCTGTCCCGCACAGCAGACGAGCCATTGCTTCCGCGTAGTCTGTCTGCGTTTGGCTGACATCGGCGGCGCTGCGTTGCACTGTCAGATGTGTGCGGCGCACCCAGTCGTGCCAACCGGTGCGGACACCCGATGGGGACCCCACCCGGTGTTGTTTACCGTGCAGTGTCTGCAGGAATGAAGAGGGCAGTGTGTTACGGCGGCGCGGAGGAGCCCCGTAACTGCCCGGCTCAATGGCGGTGCCTTCCCCCGTGGTGGTGGGTGCTGGGTTCGTGAACCGTCCGCCGTATCCTTCAAGCACCCGCAACGAATCTGTGAGGGTGGCTGCCGCACAGTACGTCACTAAGTTAATCGTGCCGTACGTGTTGAGGCTAGCAGCCAGATATCCGGCTACCTCTGCGGGTAGAAGCTGACGCATCCTATCCCCCACAGTGGTTCTTTGATCTGCTGCTAAGGTGCGCATCACCCAGCGTATTGCTTCTAGTGCGGTTTCCCAGTAGCAGAGCTCAGCCCCTTTCTGCTGACAGTAGGAATGCGCCTGCAAGAGGTGAGGGTCTTCCCCTTCAGCGTGTCGTAGCTGATATTCCTGGGTGTATGTGCGGTACCAGAGCTCTGCTGCAGCTTCCCAGTCTTCTCGGGCGCCAGTATCTGCTGTGGCTGCGGTATCCCACGGGTTGGTGGTGTGCGCTTCGGATGCGGTTGCGGCGATACTTTCACCCCGTACAGTCTGGGCTAGATGGTAGGGGCTCATCAGAATATCTTCTACAAAACCGGCGAAGATAAGTCCGTTCTGCTCATGTGATAGCTCCCAGATAGTGGTGTCTCCCAGAACGATGCAGTCGAAGCATTCCAGCCCACCGGTGACGGTGGGGTTGGTCAGCAGCGGAAGCCATCGTTCAACGCGATGCGCTATTGCAGCATCACGCTCACGTTCTGAGGTGCTGGGCAGTGTTCGGGTTCCGCTGGCGGTTTGGCGTGCACGTAGGTTATCGCGGTCTGCCGTGCAGTAGAAAGCGATGAACCGGTCGATGGGTTGCGCTCCGTCAATAGTTGCCGGCAGCAGACTGAAAATACGGTGCAGATATGCGGCGGTGTTATCTTCTGGGCCGGGCAGGTCAATGCGCACACAAGGGCCAATATTGTGCCCAGCTAGAGCGACCACCACGAAGGATTCCTGCGGCCAGTAACCCAGCTGGTGTAGCATAATCGCTGCCATGTCTTTACAGGTGCGAATACACGTTTTTACGGTGTTGAAGTTCTGAGAAGTCATGGCTACATAATGACTCAAAGCAATCTTTAGTACATCAAATGCTATAAAAATGTGGATGATAACTCTAAGCAGTGCAGAAAATAGCCCCTGTGGATAGCGCTACCGGCGATATCCACAGGGGTACCTCTCATTATGAAGTTTTGTGAACGCTACCCCCGCAGCCTACTCCCGCTCATGCAGGAACTGCTCAAAGAGCGCCCCAATCTCATCACGCCCCAGCACCTTATCGGCATCCCGCTGCGAGAGCGGAATCAGCATATTGGACGACCGATAGTTCGCATCGTAGTTCTCTTCATAGCTGGAAACCATTGACTGCACTTCGGGATGCTGAGCCATCTGCTCATTGATCTGCCCGTGTACGGTGCGTGCAGCCTCCCGCAGCTGATCGGTCGGTAAAGACAGCCTCGTAGCCATCGTTACATACTCCAATGCGGCGAGAGTGCCCTGGGGCAGGTCGGCATCCGAAATATACTGCGGTACATTGACCCCGAATCCGACCGTGTCGAATCCGTGCTCCGTGAAAAGAACCTCAAGCAGGTTCGTCATATTCGCATGCAGTTCCGCTTTAGGGCGCCATGCAGAAATACCGTCAATAAGGTCTTTGCGGGAGCCGTGGGCGGTCACCGGCACAGGCCGCGTATGAGGCACCGGCATAGGAAACGCCGATATAAACACCACCAGGGAGGGCTGCAGCCGCTGGGCAATGCCGAGCATAGCCTGCTGAAAACGCTGCCATTGAAAGTCTGGCTCCGAGCCCGTCAGCAGCAGAAACGGTTTATCAAGACTGTCCTCCACCACATATAATTTCAGCTTCGGAAAAACTGGGTTTTCAAAGTGGTCACGGTTAAAAACGATGTGCGGCCTACGTGCCCGGTAATCGTGCAGCTGATCGCTGTCAAACTCCGCAATAGCCACATGTTTCAGGTTGTCTAATAGGAAGGTGCCGAACTGACCAGCTGTAGCCCCGGCATCCTGAGGACTGGAAAAGGCCACAACAAACGGTAAATCGCGCAGACGTTCATCGCTGAGAATACTATTTTTTGCCAGGTAAAGGTCGTCAGGGTTTAACATCTACTACTCCTTCCTGGAACTCGCCGCGCGCGGCCCTCGTCTACGATTGACATTCACCGCACCATACCCCAGCGCATTAGATAATTCATTTCAGTCTAAAACATACATGAGAGGAATACCGGGGTTTACACCCCCAATTTGCGCACGGTGAACAGATTTACTAATGACATTCATCACTTTACTTACGCAAAACACTCTCAATTATAGGCAGGTTTTCCCGCGTCTGTATGCTGCCTGCGGTGTACAGTAGAGGATGATACGCACCATCTTATAGATGCTGCCTCACGTGCACGCATAGTGTGTGCACACCCTAGTCAACTAGGCGCCCACCTCTGCCCGGGCCCCACCCAGCACGAAGGAGTACCCTATGTCTCTATCCCTCTCCGTAGCCCCCACCAACCTTGAATCCCTCGAATCAGATGTCCTTGTTGTAGGGGTGTATGCGGGTGAAGAAAGCCCTCGCTTAGCCCCCTGCGCCCTCTCGCAGGAAACCGTCGAAGGCATCAATGAGCTCCTCGAGGCTCTTGGCGCCACCGGCGCCGCCGATCAGCTGCTTCGACTCCCCGGCGCGGAAGACGCAGGGGCCGACACCATCGCACTCATCGGTTTGGGGCAGGAAACAACCAATGCCGCCGAACGCCTCGCAGCTTTCCGCTACGCTGCTGGTTCTGCCACCCGCCAGCTCATTGGCGCAGAAGAGATCGCCATTGATTTTGGCACAAACGCCCCCGCAGAAATTGAGGCCGTAGCGTACGGCGCAACCCTTGGCTCCTTCAGCGAAAAAGGAATGCGCGGCAAATCAGCCAGTTCCGTCAAAAATGAGGCTGAAACCATCCTCATTGTCTCCGAGGTACAGCCTGCCGAAGCTGAAGAGGCGCTCACCCGCGCACTGGTGCTCGGCGAAGCCACCAAACAGGCGCGCCATCTGGTAAATCAGCCACCCTCGCACCTGTACCCCGAGTCTTTCGCCCAGCAGGCCCAGCAGCTCGTCTCCGAGTATGAGGATGTGAGCATTGAAGTATACAACTATGAGCGTCTACTCGCCGAAGGGTTCGGGGGTATCGCGGGCGTAGGCCAGGGCTCTCCCCGCAAACCTGTACTCGCAGTTGTAAAATACAGCCCGGCCGATGCCAAGGCGTCCATCGGGCTGGTCGGCAAAGGCATTACCTTTGATACCGGCGGCAACTCCCTCAAACCGGCAGCGTCCATGATGACTATGAAATGCGATATGGCCGGCGCTGCCTCCGTCCTTCAGGCCACTCTTGCCGCTGCGGAGCTGAATATTCCGGTTCAGGTCACTGGCTACCTCTGCCTAGCGGAAAATATGCCTGGGGGCGAATCGTTACGCCCCGAAGACGTGATTACCATCCGTGACGGGCGCACCGTAGAGGTTCTGAATACTGACGCTGAAGGGCGTCTAGTCATGGCAGATGGTATTGCGCTCGCCTCAGAAAACGAGCACGACGTCATTGTCGATATCGCTACCCTCACCGGTGCTGCTATGGCGGCGCTGGGGTTGCGCACCGCCGCCCTGATGGGCGATGAGCAGGTGCGTGAGCGTGTTCTGCGTGCTGGCGAAGCAGCGGGTGAAGCATACTGGCCAATGCCGCTGGAGTCGCACCTGCGCGCCTCAATGAACTCGCCTGTGGCAGATATTAAAAACATGGGCAGCCGCTATGGCTCCATGATGATCGCCGGGTTATTCCTGCAAGAGTTCGTGGGTGAAGTGGAAGGCCAACGCATTCCCTGGGCTCACCTTGACATTGCGGGCCCTGCGTTTAATGAAGAGTCACCTTTTGGGTACACCCCGAAGGAAGGCACCGGTTTTGGCACCGCCACGCTGGTGAACTTCATTGAGTCATACGCGCAGTAGTTACAACCTAGCCGCCGCGGGGCGCACAGCCTGGTCAAGAACACCGTAAGGGTGAACGAGTTGGGTGGGAGGCGAATAGGGTTAGCAGAGCCCACCTCCCACCCACTTTTGTGTACAATTTCACACCTTGACTGTATCCGTAAGGTGGAACAGAAAAATTTTGAGTGGATTGTGCGATTAATAGCGCAAAATTGCCGTTAGTGAACTTAAACCGACGGCGACAGGGGTATTGTTGTAGATAAGTGTTTTTATACACTGCACTTGGCGTGCGCCCTCCGATACGTGCGCTGGTCGCGGGTAGAAAAGCACAGAGATAAAGAACTCATTTGCACGGGGGTTGAGCCCCCACAACCTATGCAAGGGAGCAACATCGTGGCTCAAGAATTTGACATCCTCATCCTCGGCGGTGGCTCCGCTGGTTATGCAACCGCTTTGCGTGCGCGCCAGCTGGATTTCTCCGTTGGCCTGATCGAGAAGGATAAGGTGGGCGGCACCTGCTTGCACACCGGTTGTATCCCCACTAAGGCTTACCTTCACGCCGCTGAGTTGGCTGAGGATGCTCGTGAAGCCTCCAAGGTCGGTGTAAACACCGAGCTACAGTCCATTGAGATGGGTAAGGTTCGCAACTACAAGGACGGCATCGTTGGGGGCAAGTTCAAGGGTCTCTCCGGCTTGCTGAAGATGAAGGGTGTTGAGGTTATTAACGGTGAGGGTAAGCTCACCGGCAAAGACACCATTACCGTGAACGGCACTGAGTACAAGGGTAAGAATATTGTGCTCGCTTCTGGCTCTGTTTCTAAGACCTTTGGTCTGCCCATTGAGGGGCGCGTGCTGACTTCCACTGAGGCACTGGAGATGGATTACCTGCCGAACAGCGCTATTGTGCTTGGCGGCGGCGTGATCGGTTGCGAGTTCGCGTCCATGTGGAAGGCAATGGGCGTGGATGTAACCATTATTGAGGGCCTGCCCAACCTTGTTCCTAACGAAGACCCCTCCATCATTAAGGTGCTTGAGCGTTCCTTCAAGAAGCGCGGTATTAAGTTCAACACCGGCACCCTGTTCGAAAAGGTTGAGCAGGACGCTAACGGTGCTAAGGTCACCTTGGCTGACGGCAAGGTATTTGAGGCTGATATCGTTCTGGTCGCTGTTGGCCGTGGCCCCAACACCGCAGGTATGGGCTATGAAGAGCAGGGTATCCCCATGGATCGCGGCTTCGTGCTGGCTAACGAGCGTCTGCACACCGGTGTGGGCAATATCTACGCCGTTGGTGATATTGTTCCTGGTGTCCAGCTGGCTCACCGCGGGTACCAGCAGGGTATTTTCGTGGCAGAAGAAATTGCTGGCCTGAACCCCTCTGTGGTTGAAGACATTAACATCCCCAAGGTCACCTTCTGCGATCCCGAGATCGCCTCGGTCGGTTACTCCGAGCCGAAGGCTAAGGAGAAGTTCGGCGCCGATAACGTTGAGGTTGCGGAGTACAACCTGGCTGGCAACGGCAAGTCCTCCATCTTGGGCACCGGCGGTATTGTTAAAGTTGTGCGCGAGAAGAACGGCCCCATTGTTGGTGTTCACGCCATTGGCAAGCGTATGGGTGAGCAGATCGGTGAGGCTCAGCTGTGGGTTGCTTGGGAAGCATTCCCTGAGGATGTCGCTAAGTTCATCCACGCACACCCGACCCAGAATGAGTCCCTGGGTGAGGCCGCTATGGCTCTGAACGGCACCCCGCTGCACGGCTAAGCGCCCCTACCACCTAAAAGATGGTTTCGCACCCGCGAAACCGCAGGTTTGCGGATGCTCCACGCGGCATTCTCAAAGAATGGCCGCGTGGGGTGTATCCCTGCCACACAGTTTCCTAATTCAAGCATTCACAAGGAGAACGGGAAGAAAATATGTCCCACACCGTAGAACTGCCCGCATTGGGCGAGTCCGTGACCGAGGGTACCGTTACCCGCTGGCTTGTTGCCGTTGGTGACACCATTGCCGTTGATGAGCCGCTGGTTGAGGTGTCCACTGATAAGGTCGATACCGAGGTTCCCTCCCCCGTCGCTGGCGTTGTTGAGCAAATCCTAGTGGAAGAGGATGAGGACGTTGAGGTTGGCGCCCCCCTCGTAGTTATTGGTGATGGTTCTGGCGCAGCACCGGCTGCTCCTGCGGCTCCTGTTGCAGAGGCCCCTGCCGCCGCTGCAGCTCCTGCTGCCCCCGCAGCACCAGCGGCACCGGCCGCAGCTGCTCCCGCTGGCGCAGCGTCTGGTCAAGAAGTTACCTTGCCCGCGCTGGGTGAGTCCGTGACCGAGGGTACCGTTACCCGCTGGCTGAAGGAAGTCGGCGAACAGGTTGAGGTTGACGAGCCGCTGGTTGAGGTGTCCACCGATAAGGTCGATACTGAGGTTCCCTCCCCCGTGGCGGGCACCCTGCTCGAGATCCGCATTCAGGAGGACGAAGACGCCGAAGTTGGCCAGGTTCTAGCTATTATTGGCAATGCTTCTGCCGCCGCACCGGCACCGGCTGCTCCTGCTGCTCCGGCCCCTGTTGCTGAGGCTCCGGCAGCTACTGCTCCTGCTGCACCCGCTGCGCCCGCAGCGGAGACCCCGGCACCCGCCGCTGGCGTACCGGCAACTGCCGATGGCGAAGCATACGTCACCCCGCTGGTTCGTAAGCTCGCTAAAGATAACAATATTGACCTGTCGACCGTGAAGGGTACCGGCGTAGGCGGCCGCATCCGCAAGCAGGACGTACAGGCAGCTATTGCCGCTAAGGGCTCAGCTGCGCCCGCTGCCGCATCGGCAGCACCGGCTGCTGCAGCTGGTGCGTCCAAGGCTCCTCACACCTTCGAGGTTTCACCCAAGCGCGGCACCGTCGAGAAGACTGCACGCATCCGCCAGGTTATTGCAAAGCGTATGCGCGAGTCCCTAGACACCTCCACTCAGCTGACTCAGGTCACCGAAGTGGATATGACCCGTGTGGCACAGCTGCGTGCCAAGGCTAAGGATGGCTTCCTCGCTCGTGAGGGCGCAAAGCTGACCTTCCTGCCGTTCTTCGCACAGGCTGTGACCGAGGCCCTGCAGCAGCACCCTGCCCTGAACGCTTCCATGACCGAGGATCTGAAGCAGATTACCTACCCCGATTCCGAGAACATCGCAATCGCTGTAGATACCCCCAAGGGTTTGCTTGTTCCCGTTATCAGGAACGCATCAGACCTGGGTATTGCTGGCTTGGCAAAGGCTATTGCCGATTTGGGTGGACGCGCACGCACCGGCGATATTGCTCCTGAAGAGCTGGCTGGTTCAACCTTCACCATCACCAATATCGGCTCCTTCGGCGCACTGTTCGACACCCCGATTATTAACCAGCCGAACGTGGCTATTCTGGGCACCGGCAGCATCGTGAAGCGCCCCATGGTTGTTAAGGATGTGGACGGTAACGACTCGATCGCTATCCGCTCCATGTGCTACCTGTCGCTGACCTACGATCACCGTGTGGTTGATGGTGCAGATGCAGGACGCTTCCTGTACACCCTCAAGACCCGCCTGGAAGAGGCTAACTTTGAGGCTGAGGTCGGTCTGTAAGACTCACTAGGTAGCGTATATACAGCCACGATGTGGAAGGCGGCGTCGGTTCATGTAACCGGCGCCGCCTTCCGTTGAGCATTTTTGTATGCCTGGTTGTATGCGGTGGGCAACTGAGAGGTTTTATGACGCTTTACCTCTTGGGATGTTTCATCTGCGATATTGGTACGTCACGAATAGACATTTTAGTGACAGGGTGTCACAATATTTTCCATGCATATTCTTACCGGCATTCTTGTGTTTTTACACATTATTGGCGCATCACTCATTATCGGTCTGTGGGTCGCTCATTTCCGCACCCCAAAAGTTCTTCCGGGGCAGTTTCACGCTTCGCTTCTCATGCTTGTAACGGGGCTGATTCTGGTGGGTATCACAGAAATGAGCGGCGGTGTTAACCACATTAAAATTGCCGTCAAAATTCTTTTGGCACTCGGTGTTGCCATTGCCGCGTTTATTGGCCAGCGCAAACATAAAGCTGGTGAGCCAATCTCTACCGGGTTAGCGCATGCTGTAGGTGGGCTCGCTGTTATTAATGTGGCGGTCGCAACCATCTGGCACTAGATAATTTCTGAAGGATACTCCCCGAGGCACCTAGCCCCGGGGAGTATCTTTATACGCGCCACTATATCGCTTATTTAACGAGCGTAAGCGTACTGCACTACATTCATTCGCTCACCGGGACTGCGCTGGCGATACGCCAGTGACCGTTGTCCTGATGGAGTTCAAAGGTGACTTTTTGAACCGCCATACCATCTTGCATACGCACCCCTTTATCACGTAACTCAGCTTCAGTAGGTGTGTACCCTGGGGCCTGCACTTCTGCTGTTAGTGCCAGTGTGTCCCCTTTGTGTTCTACCTTAGTGAGGGAGCGAACCTGCAGTGTGGGAGCGCCTTTTTCTGTAAGTTCACGGTTACGTTCCTCAATAAGAGTTTCAATTATTTTGCGTTCGTCATCGTGCTCGTTTGCGGCAGTTGTCGCTGAGGCTGTCTGCACGGGGGCACTGTCGTGCGAACCCAGCTGGTAGCTCACAACCCCAACACCCACTGCAAGAGTGAGAGCGAGTGCACCAAGCAGCATACGGTTCTTGGAGGTTTGGAGGATTTTTTTCTGTGGTTTATTGGATGATTCCTGCCGAGCTTTAGGTTCTTTCGGGCGAGCCTTAGCAGCCGGTGCATTCTGCACAGGTTTGCTCTTACTGCCTTGCTGTTGGTTACTTGCAGCAGGCATACGTTCCCGCACATCTTCGGGTGCACTCAGGTAGGCGTTGAGCGGCACTGCCTGTACTTTACTGAAGACCTCAACGATAGTCTCTAGCGAAGGCAGGTCTGTATCCAACACATTTTCCAGCGTGTATCCCATATTTTCGGTAATGTCCTCTGCCGCTAAAGGCAGCGGAATGCGTTCGTGGGCAGCAGCGGGAGGTTTACCGGTGAGGGCATGCCATAGCAGCCGCGCGAGGGCACGGGTGTCTTCGGCTTGCGCTAGGGATAGTGCACTGGTGCTGAGGTTGCCGGGAGCATGGCGTGTGTCAATGAGTTTGGGAGTGCCATGGGTTGAGATCAGTACGTTTTCGGTGGAGATAGCTCCGTGAATAAACCCCTGGTGGTGTAGATGAGCTAGACCTTCGCACAGACTGCGGGCCAGGGAGGCCACCTCCGCAACGGGAATATGCTCACGGGCAGCCAGGAGGGCTGATAAAGTCCCCGCTTCCAGGGGCTCATACCACTGCAGGGTTCCGGCGCTCTCTGTTTTCTGCGCAGCTTCTGCGGTGCCGGTAAGATGCTGAACAGCGAGTAGGGTGGCTAGACCAGGGTTGGGCTCTAGGGAGCAGAGCGCTTCGGCAAGGGCGGAGTCATCGGCTGCATTAAGCCGCATAAGTGTGTATGTTCCCGGTTTGAGGCCCAGCGGATGCTCACCTGTTTGAGCAGCGGACGGCGCATTGTCAGAGGGCTTAGGGCAATATTCCACTCGCCAAATAGTTCGGCGCGCATCCTCGGTGAGAAGGTTTAGGTACTCAATATTCTCCATATATCTTTTATACCTAAAATACTCAAAATGCATCAAATATTATCCACATGTTGTAAGTGTTGGATGATTTTTCACAGTTTCCGAGGTGCACTTCAGCCTGACCTGTGTAATATTCTGTAATATTTTGCGGGTATATCACTCGCACCCTGCCTATTGTTCGCCCATTACCCGAATCAGGGGTACCTAATTTTTTATCCCTCGCCTGCGGTACTAAGGTAGTAGGCATGTCCGTGATTATTGAGCGCGTGGGTTTTGCCCCGAACTATGTGAACTACACTGAAAGTTTGGATGAGCAACGCCGTATTCACGCAGAAGTTGCTGAAAGAACCCGCAATAACACTATTCTGCTGCTTGAACATGAGGCTGTTATCACTGCGGGTAAACGCACTGAAGATCACGAGTACCCAACCGATAAGACTACTCCTGTGGTGAAGATTGACCGTGGCGGTAAGCTCACGTGGCATGGCCCCGGCCAGCTCACCGGCTACCCGATTGTTCGTTTGCCTGAACCGATTGATGTGGTGGCCTATGTGCGCCTCCTTGAAGAGATCATTATGAATGTGCTGGCCGAGTTTGGCATTAAGGGTGAGCGTGTTGAGGGGCGTTCTGGCGTGTGGGTTTTAGGGGATGAGCATACCCCGGATCAGAAAATCGCCGCCATCGGTATTCGTGTTTCAAAAAACACAGCAATGCACGGTTTCGCCATTAACTGCTGTAATGAGACTGCCCCTTTTATGCAATTTATTCCGTGCGGCATCACTGATGCAGGCGTGACCACCATGAGCGAGCAGCTGGGGCGTACGGTGACCCCTGCTGAGATTCTTGAGCCGCTGGAACGGGAGCTCACCCGGTATGCCGACCGGTTAGCTGAGTCATTTGAACCAAGCCCATCCGCACAGGCGGCAGTATAAATACTCAGGTGGGATTAGCCTACTTGGCTGACGTATCCCACGTAACACCGGTTTTCGCTTGCCACCAGCGGGCGTAAAATAAGTTTTAGCCCATACTACGCCGAGGGCACATCCACCATAAGGAGCAACATACATGAGCATTAAGCCCGAGGGTCGCAAGCTGCTGCGCGTTGAGGCTCGCAATGCTGAGGTTCCCATTGAAAAGAAGCCGCACTGGATTAAGACTAAGGCTGTTGTGGGACCCGAATATAACGAGATGAGGGAGCTGGCGCGCGGTCAGGGTTTGCACACCGTGTGTGAGGAGGCGGGCTGCCCCAATATTTACGAGTGCTGGGAAGACCGTGAGGCAACCTATCTGATTGGTGGCTCTGAGTGCACTCGCCGCTGCGATTTCTGTAATATTGCGACCGGTAAGCCCGTCTCAGTGGATTATGCTGAGCCGTTTAAGGTTGCGAAGAACGTGAAGGTGATGGGCCTGCGGTATGCCACCGTGACGGGCGTGGCACGTGACGATCTTGAGGACGGCGGTGCTTGGCTCTATGCTGAGACCACGCGTCAGATTCATAAGATGTGCCCGAATACCGGTGTTGAGATGCTGATCCCCGACTTTAAGGGTAAGCCTGAGCACGTGCAGAAGGTGATTGATGCTCGCCCCGAGGTTTTCGCGCATAACCTGGAGACTGTGCCGCGCATCTTTAGGCAGATTCGTCCGGCGTTCCGTTATGAGCGTTCACTTGACGTGATTACTCAGGGTAAAGAAGCCGGTATGGTCACGAAGTCCAACCTGATTTTGGGTATGGGCGAGACAAATGAAGAGATTTATGAGGCCCTGTGCGATTTGCACGACGCCGGGTGCGATATTATCACCCTAACCCAGTACCTGCGCCCCGGTCCGCTTTTCCACCCCATTGAGCGTTGGGTAAAGCCCGCCGAATTTTTGGAGCTTTCGGCGATGGCTGAGTCGATTGGTTTCGCGGGTGTCATGGCTGGGCCGATGGTACGTTCCTCATACCGTGCCGGCCGCCTGTGGGCACGCGCAATGAAGAAGAACGGCTACACGATCCCAGATAACCTGGCTCATATTGAGGATGGCGGCGTAGCACTTCAGGAAGCCGCTTCTCTCGTGGCTGCTGGCATGTAGTTTGGCCCCGGACGCTCTTTGTAGGCAGGCCCCGCCCTTACTCCCTCTTCTTCGGGAGCGGCGGGGCTTGTCGTACCCTGTGGGCTTCAGGTTTGTAAGCTAGAATTATTCTTTGCAGTGTTTCAACTGTCTTATACCCCAGCTGTCTAAAAGGAAAGCACCGTGGCAGATAAAGAAGAGAAGAAGCAGAAGCCTAAACGTCAGGGAACGTTCTCCCAGATGAAGCAGGTCTACCAGATGACGAAGAAGTCCGACCCGAACATTGGGTGGATTCTGTTGTTCTGGTCTGCACTGACCCTGCTCGTGTTTGTGGCGGTGGGCGTGCTGTTGAATAACTGGATTACGCTCCTTATTCTTGGTGTTGCGGCCGCGGCTATTGTGGCGATGCTGATTTTGAGCAGGCGCGCGCAGAACGCGGCTTTCACCCAGATTGAGGGGCAGCCGGGCCGTTCCGGTGCGGCAATGAACTCTGTGCGTCGCGGCTGGATTGTTGAGGAGCAGCCGGTGGCGGCTAACCGTCACCAGGACCTCGTGTTCCGTGGCCTCGGTAAGCCGGGGATTGTGCTGGTGACTGAGGGGCCGTCTTCTCGCGTGCAGAACCTTGTGAGGACCGAGAAGAAACACCTTAACCGGGTAGTTCCTGGTGTTCCGGTACACGTGATTGAGACCGGTCATGACGAGAACCAGGTGGAGCTTAAAGACGTTGTCAAAACGATGAATAAGCTGCCGAAGACCCTAACCCAGAAAGAGATGCAGGATGTTTCTGGGCGTTTGAGCACCCTGAATAACATACGCAACCCCATGAATGGTATCCCCAAGGGTGTTGACCCGAACCGGGTGCGCCCGGATCGTCGCGCGATGCGTGGCCGCTAGTTTTTGCGCGTGCGCTGCTGCCCCCAACGCTGTATGGCGTTGGGGGCAGCAGTTGTTTAAAGCAGTGTCCTGTTTAGCGGATTCGTACCAGTACGGTTTTGCAGATTCGGTCGTGGATACCACGTGCGTCGGAGTCCATGATGACCGCCGGAAGTATCAGCATGGTGAGGGTGCCGCGGATAAGCCCTTTGAGCCAACCAGCCGGGCGCCCGTTGAGAGTTTGTACCTGCACTCCTACCGCCAAGTGTCCTAGTGTGTGGCCCATGAACCCGGTCAAAAGCACCGTGTACCCCCAGAATACGAGCAGAGTCAGCAACGGGTCATTATCCGCGAACAGTAGGATCGGCAGGTAGCACACGTACCAGTCGATGAGGAACCCGACCAGCCTAATACCCGGCCGAGCTATCGCCCCGGGACCCTTCTGCGGGCGCCCTAAATGCTCACCAGGGTACTTCTGGTTACTTGGGGCGCCGTTAAGCCACGAGCCTAAGTCCTCACGTTCAATCATGTTCTTCATTATCCCGTATCTTCTGTGCTGGTTGTTATTTTGAAGGTGTTGACGCTGCTCAGACCGCTGTGGCGTGGGCGTGTCGCGGCAGGAAATGTAACGTTCTTGAAACATAAAAGACACGCAAGGGTAAAAAATACCGCCTATGCTAGATAGTGGCGTGTGGCTCACAACTGCCGCCGCCCAAACCAAAACCTAAGGAGCATTCCGAATGTTTACCAGTCCCCAGGAAGTTCTCGACTTTATTAAGGACGAAGAAATCGTCTTTGTCGATATCCGATTTACCGACATGCCCGGCGTGCAGCAGCACTTTAACCTTCCGGCTAAGGCGGTGGATGAGGACTTCTTCATTCATGGTCAGCTGTTCGATGGCTCCTCTATCCGTGGTTTCCAGGGGATCGCAGAATCTGATATGCAGCTCATCCCGGACATTGACTCGGCCTATATTGATCCGTTCCGCATGGAGAAGACCCTGGTGATCGTGTGTTCTATTGTGAATCCCCGCACCGGCGAGCCGTATCATCGTGACCCGCGCGGGGTGGCCGAGCGTGCCGAAGAATACCTGAAATCTACCGGTATTGCAGATACGGCGTTTTTTGCTTCCGAAGCTGAGTTTTTCGTCTTTGAGGACGTCCGTTACCAGGTAGAGCCCAATTCCGTGTTCTATACGATTGATTCCGATGAGGCATACTGGAACACCAGCCGCAAGGAAGAAGGCGGCAACCTTGGTAATAAGACCCCTGTCAAGGGCGGTTATTTCCCGGTCTCCCCTGTCGATAAGCAAGCCGATCTGCGTGATGCCATGTGCGTGGCGATGGACCAGGTGGGGCTCGAAGTTGAGCGCAGCCACCATGAGGTGGGCTCCCCCGGACAGGCTGAGATTAACTACAAGTTCTCCACTCTCACCAATGCCGCTGACGACCTGCTGAAGTTCAAATATGTTATTAAGAACACCGCCGATGAGTGGGGCAAGTCGGTCACGTTCATGCCTAAGCCGGTGTTTGGGGATAATGGCTCGGGTATGCACTGCCACCAGTCGCTGTGGATGGGCGGTGAGCCGCTGTTCTATGATGAGCGTGGTTACGCGAACCTCTCTGATATTGCCCGCTGGTATATTGGCGGCCTGATTGAGCATTCCTCCGCCGTGTTGGCGTTTACCAACCCGACCGTGAACTCCTATAAGCGTCTGGTGCCTGGCTATGAGGCCCCCGTGAACATGGTGTACTCGCAGGGTAACCGCTCAGCCGGTATCCGCATCCCGATCACCGGCGCCAACCCGAAGGCTAAGCGCCTGGAGTTCCGTGCGCCTGACCCCTCGTGCAACCCTTATTTCGCGTTCTCGGCACAGCTGATGGCCGGTCTTGACGGTATCCGCAACCGTATCGAGCCGCCAGCGCCGATCGATAAGGACCTGTACGAGCTTCCCGCCGAAGAGGCTAAGGATATTAAGAAGGCTCCCGCTAACCTTGAGGAGGCGCTGGCTGCACTTGAGGCAGACCACGACTTCCTGCTCGAAGGCGGTGTATTCACTGAGGACCTGATTCAGGCATGGATTGATTACAAGCGCACGAACGAGCTTGAACCGCTCTCGCTAATTCCTCACCCGCTGGAGTACCAGCTGTACTACGGTGTCTAATCGGTAAGAACCCAAACTTAGTGTGCCCCGTTCCTCCAAACACCAGGTAAAGGAACGGGGCATCTTTTGTTTTAAAATCTCAAACAGCACGGGTATCCGCTGGACCCGAAGTTTATAAAAACAGGATAAGCTAGAGTGAGCTTACAGTCGCTATAGACGTTTCAAAAAATGGTAGTTAACGTTCCTTCCATGGAACAGCTGTATATTCTGTGTTCTCATAGTGCCTAAGGAAATATTTTCCATGAATATCCTTATCGGTCTTATACCCGCGCTATTCTGGGGCATTCTGCCGCTGTGCGTATCTAAAATCGGTGGTAAACCGACTCAGCAAATTATGGGTACCACGATGGGCGTGCTCCTCATGGGTATTGCCACGTCCCTGCTTTTCTTCCCGATGCGCCTTGACGCTTGGGCGTTCTTCTTATGTTTCCTCTCCGGGGCAAGCTGGGCGTTTGGGCAAATAAACCAGTATCGCGCGTTCACCCAGATCGGTGTTTCTCAAACCATGCCTTTATCAACTGGCATGCAGCTGGTAGGCACCTCGTTAATGGGTGTGGTGGCATTCGGCGACTGGGGTACCGTTCAGGCTAAAGTGATCGGTGCCGTGGCTCTGACGCTTATTATTATCGGTATTTGGATGACCACGAAACAGGAACATCCCGAGCCGCACTCGGGCGGAAATATGCGGGCCGGTGTTATCACACTCTTAATTTCTACCATCGGATATGTCGGATATTCATTCTTCCCCAATTATGTGAGTGTAGACGGGTGGTATAAATTCATGCCGCAGTCAGTAGGTATGGTGGTAGCGGCTATCACGATGTCTATGCTGACCCGCGATGGCACCCGCCCCTGGGATAAGAAGTCTTTGCAGAACATGATCTGCGGCGTGATTTTCTCGGGTGCTGCGTTAGCCTACCTAGTGTCTATTGAACCGCATCGCAATGGCGTTGCCAGTGGGTTTACGCTCTCACAGATGAACGTTATTATCTCGACTTTGGGCAGTATCCTGCTATTGGGCGAGAAGAAAACAAGGCTGGAACTGCTGTACGTCTTAGGCGGACTTGCTCTTGTAGTTATTGGCGGCGTTCTCATTGGTACGCTTTAGCCGTACACTCCGCCACGTTCTTACCGCGTGTTCTCTATATTTCGTGCGATACGCACACATCACGTTAGAATAGTGGGAACTGTCTTTTTCACCGATATACCTAAGACCAGGAGAGCCCGTGTCCGAATTCATCGCCAAACATTTTGACGAGCTGACCGCTCACGAGTTGCAACAAATCCACATTATCCGTTCACTGGTGTTTACGGTGGGTCAGCAATCAACCGATCAAGAGCCTGACGATGCTGATTTCGAGTGCATCCATATGGTGAATGAAGACGAATCGGGGAAGGTTCTAGCGTATCTGCGTCTATTCGATCTTGAGAAGGTTCAGGATGCACGCCACCGCTATATTCCGGGCGCATGGACGTTCGGTCGTGTGGCGGTTCACCCAGATGCTCGCGGCACCGGCCTGGGACGTAAACTTTTGCACGCCGCCCTGGAGTGGATTCGGGACAACACAGACGCGAAGGAAATCGTGATCGCCGCTCAAGCATATCTAAAAGACACCTACTACAGTCCTGAGGGGTTTGTTGAGCGCGGTGAGCATTATATGGAGTCCGGGATTGAGCATGTTGAGATGGTGCTCAAACTCTGATCAAAGGAAGAAGCTCCCTCACCCGGTACGGTGAGGGAGTCACCTTCTTAGTATTTAGCCGCCGTACAGCAGCACCATGTCGCTGATAATACGGTCAAGCCTTCTAATATCAGCGCCGCGCGAGAGCTTAATTTTAATACGGCCTACCTTCGTCCACAGCTCGAGCTCAGAGTTTATGTCGATGGTGCCAGCGTTTTCGGAAGACCACATGAGGATATGCTTGTACGGCAGCGAGTAAATCTCGACCTTTTTACCGGTAATGCCCTGAGCGTCCCTGACAATGAGGCGTTTATTAGTGAAGATAGCGCTGTCACGGAAGGTCTTGTAGGCAAGGAACGGCTGTTCCCCTTGCACCATAAGGTCGGCAGCGTCCGGTGGGATGGGGCATTCGCTGACGAAGGTCCATGATAGTGCGGCGATTCCGTTCACGTTGTTGTCTCCTTTGTTACTGCCGTCGTTTGCCATGTTGCCTGCTTTGGCGAGCATACCTAAAACGTCGAGATCCATTTTTCTCCTCAGTGAGAGCACAGTCGCTTCTTTAGAGTAACTGTGGTTTCTGCCAGTTACCCCTAAGTACCCTGGGAGGTTGCTGGGGACGGGCGTAGAATGGTAGTGGAGTCAAAACATAGGCGATGGAAGGTGAAAAGGATGGCATACCAGCCGACTCGGCTTAACGGTGAAACCGTGTTCCGTAATGAGGTGTTCCAGACCGGTCTGATGTCGCAGCTGCTGGATGGCGTGTACGACGGTGAGATGACCATTGGTGAACTTCTCAGTCACGGTAATTTTGGGGTGGGCACGTTCAACGGGCTAGACGGTGAGATGGTGGTGCTGGACGGGGCGTGTTACCAGGTACGTCACGATGGTTCGGTGTCAGTCCCAGATTTGACCGATCAGACCCCGTACGCTGTGGTTACGAATTTTGTCCCCATGATTAAACGGGAGCTACCGCAGAATATGCTCCGTAAGTCCACGGCTCAGGTGCTTGATAATTTCACGGTGTCAAAGAACTACATGTACGCCATTAAAATTTATGGCGAGTTCGAGTGGGTGCGCACCCGCACCGTGGTGAAGCAGGAGAAACCCTACCCTAAGATGGTGGCGGCTACCGAGAACGAGGACATTGTTCAGTTCGATAACCTCTCAGGCACGATTGTTGGGTTCCGCACCCCCATCTACGAGCAGGGTATTTCAGTTCCCGGTTGCCACGCCCACTTCATTGACGACGACCGCACGCACGGCGGGCATGTGGTGGACTTTAAGCTGAAATCGGCACAGGTAGAAATCTGCCCCGGCACCGGTTTACAGCTGCATTTGCCCCTTACGGCGGAGTTCTCATCAGCGAACCTCTCCCCCGAGGATTTGGCGGACCAGATCTCGAAGGCAGAGAAACATTAGCGTCTCTTTGGCGCCACAGCATATTGTCGGCCCCCGCACAGTACCTCAGTTAGGTGCCGTACGGGGGCCGAACCAGTATGCGCTGATGGTTTTAGGTTTCGGGCACGAACTCGTCGTGCCCCAGAGAACGCAGGGCAGCACGTACCGTTGCGGCGTCCGCATCAAGCTCTTCGGTACTCAGATTCTTTAACGCGTTCGCCGGGTCATACTCAGCCATGCTATCGGCTGGGAACAGGTGAATGTGCGTGTGCGGTACATCAAACCCTGCGATCATTAACGCCACACGGTCCTTATCGAAGGCCTGATCCAGAGCCTGAGAAATCTTATGCGCCACAGCAAACAGGTGGGCTGCCAGCTCCGGCGGAAGATCTGGCCACCGGTCAATCTCCTCGCGAGGCACCACCAGAAGGTGCCCGTGCGAGGCGGGCATAATGTCCATAAACGCCACGCACTTCTCATCTTTCCAGACAAACCGCCCGGGAATCTCCCCTGCAATGATCTTGCTAAAAATGCTGCTCATCATATGCTCCTGTTACCTTCAGAAAATCTCAAATACCCACAACCGGTGAGGACTACAGATCGACCGTATCACCGGGGTTTAGGTGCGTGAACTCGGTGCCGTATTTACCGCCAAGGGTAGTAATCAGCCCCTCAATAATCCCCGTGCCGTTCTCATTGATCATGCCATTATGGATTGGGTAGGCCCGCCGGGCCCCCACCGCAATCACAAAATCGATAACCTCCTGGACCTTTCCCCACGGGGCATGCACCGGCACCAGTACATTGGGAGCTTTAACCCCGTGCGGCACCACCAGAGAATCACCAGGATGGTACACAGTACCGTTCACCAAATACCCAATATTGGCGATGACCGGGATTAACGGGTGGATCAGTGCGTGCTGCCCGCCAAAAGTCTGTACCTGAAAACCGGGAACCGTAAACTCGCTGTCAGCGGTTACGGCATTCACTTTCGCGTCCGGCACTGTTTCAAGAATCGTCTCCGTGACGGCCTGCGGCGCCCAGATATGTAGTTCGGGGTGTTCAGAAAGTAGCGGCAGCAGACGGGCAGTATCGAAATGGTCAGGGTGGGCGTGTGTTATCACCAGATAATCGGCGCCGTCCAGCAGCCGGGCGTGCTCTCCCTCAGGTGCAAAATTACCGGGGTCAAAAACCAGTGCGTGTCCCTCATTCTCAAGGCGCACGCTCGAATGAGTGTACTTCGTCAGCTTCATACCATCCAGTCTACTGTCTTCAGCCCTAGCAGGCGACGCCTATCACACATTTTCTAAGCTATCCACTGCAGCACACACCATTTCAAAGAGCTCACAACAATCTCCTAGGATTTACTTTCTTTCATCGCCACCAGCTGAGAAAACCATAAAATACGCACCAGCAGGGCAAGAATTAGTGTAAAGTCGTTGAGAAAGGAATCCACTCTCAAATTATCCGAGGTGCTCCATCACACCGGAAGGCAATACATTGGATACCCACATCCCCGTTCGTAAAATCGTCAAACACGCCGAAGCCCGCAACACCCGGCAACGCCGCGTTATCAAAGCAACCATGGCTGAGTTGGGAGATTTTATCTCAGCTCAAGATCTTCACCTCATCCTCGCTAACCGCAAGGAACAAGTTTCTTTAGCTACCACCTACAGGGTGCTGCAGTCCCTCGCCAACACAGGCGAGCTCGACGTCATTAAAGGAGTCGAAGGCGAATCCCTATACCGGCACTGTCAAGCAGACACCCACCACCACCACCTGCTGTGCCGCAGGTGTGGGAAAGCCGTTGAGCTAGAAGCACCAGCCATTGAAGAATGGGCGCTTTCTATGGGTAAAAAATACGGGTTCTCAGAGCTTGAGCACGTGGTTGAGGTAACCGGCTACTGCCCCGACTGCACGATTGAACGCCGCAAAAATGAGTCCCTGGTAACCATCGAAATACAGTAACCGAAAAGAAAAGCTTTTAAAAATGTGGGCCTCACCCCAGTACGGGGTGAGGCCCACATCTTTTCTTTCTTTTATAGGTGCGCGGGATGGTGGTGCGCATCCGTGTCTTCGGCAACCGACCGGCCTGATGCGCTGTGCCTGCGCATAATAGCGCCAATCACACGGCACACAATATAGATGAAGAACGAAACACTGGTAACGTACGGGCTAATCGGCAAAGAACCAGCCAGCGCCAGCAGAATACCGCCCACGATCGCGGCCTCAGCAAACAGCACTGACAGAAGCAGCGTGCGCAGCGGAGAAGCCGTCACCTGCATTGCCGCCGCTGCCGGAGTAATCAGAAGCGCCAGCACCAAAAGAGAACCAACCACCTGCACCGACAGCGCCACTGCAATCCCCAGCACCACCATAAACACCAGCGACAGGGCACGCATCGGCACCCCTTTCGCGTGGGCGACCTCTGGGTCTAAAGAAGCGAAGCTCAACGGCCGCCATACCAGCACCAGAATAGTAATAATAACGATGGCGCCGCCAATCATGTTACCCAGCTGGTCAGCGTCTACCGAAACGATCTGCCCCGTCAAAAGCGAGAATTTATTTGCGCTGCGCCCCTGGTAAAGAGACAGAAACAGAATGCCCAGCCCCAAACCGAACGGCATAAGCGCACCAATCACCGAGTTTGAGTCATGTTTTTTCACGCCCAATATGCCGATAAGAAGCGCCGAAACAATGGAGCCCACCATTGAGCCAGTCACCACATCATAACCGAGCAGTAACGCTAAAGCAGCCCCGGCAAATGACATCTCAGAGATACCGTGCACCGCAAAAGCGTGGTCGCGCATCATCACAAATACGCCCACAAATCCGCCAATGATGCCCAGAACAGCACCAGCCAGAATAGAATTCTGTAATAGCTGAACCAGCTCGCCGTAGCGTTCAAACACAAAAATGCGGGAGAGCAAATCCCCCTGCTGGGTGGAGGATGCTGCCGCCAGTACGTGCATCATGCCTGACCTCCCGGATGGATACTCTTGGTGTTTATTGTTTGGTTGCTGCTATGGGCTGGGTTGGTGGGAGCGTTGGTAGTCTCCCCCTCATACGTGTCCCGTGCAGTTAGGCCCGCGGTTTCTTCCTCGACAAGGTGGGTTCCGCCGCTATGTCCCTGCCCTACTATGACGTACCGTCCATTAGATTTAAGGACGTTTACTGGGGTCCCGTACAGCTCGCTGAGGGTCTGTGTCTGCATTACCTCGTCAACGGCTCCCACCGTAAACCTGCCATTTGCCAGGTACAGCACTCGATCCACATGCTCAATAATCGGGTTAATCTCATGAGTGACAAACACTACCGAGAGTCCGTGGTCCCGGTTGAAACGGTGAATCAGCTCCGCAACGGCATACTGGTGGTTCAGGTCAAGAGACAGTAACGCCTCATCAGCCAACAGGATTTTAGGGTCATTCGCCAGAGCCTGCGCGACCCGCAGCCGCTGCTGCTCACCACCGGAGAGCAGCCCCACAGGAACATTAGCGTACTCGGTGGCGCCCACAGCTTCCAGCAGCTCATCAACCTTCGCACGGTATTTACGGCCTGATAACCGAATACCCCAACGATGCCCGTCCACGCCCAAGCCCACAAGGTCACGGGCACGCATGGGGGTGGAAGTAGCGATCGCTTTCTGCTGCGGAATATACCCTACACCGGGGTTACCCGCGCGGGCGGGACGGCCCAGGACCGAGACCTCACCAGCCGACATACGCATGAGGCCCAGTACCACTTTTAGGAAAGTGGATTTACCCGAACCGTTCGGGCCGAGTACCGCGAAGTATTCACCCCGGCCAATATCAAGGGTGAGATTGTCCCAGAGGGAACGGGTGCCAAACGATAGGCTACCCCCGCGAATTGAAATCGCGGGGGTGCCGGAGGTAGGTGAATTATTCACTTAGGAGAGTGCCTTTTCAAGGTTGCTGACGTTGCTCTTCATCCAGTCCACATATTTCGTGTTTTCAGGCAGAGTCTCAGTAAACGATACGTTAGCCACGCCCGAATCCTTTGCAGACTGGAGTACCTCCTTAGTCTGCGAGGTTTCGGTCTGCGAGTTATAGGCAACCAGGTTTACCTTCTTTTCGGTCACCAGGTCTTTGGTCTCCTGCAGAGTAATCGCGGGGACGTCCTTCCCCTCTTCAACGGCTTCAGCGAACTCTGCGGGGGTGGAGTTCTCAGCACCGGTTGAAGAAATCAGATAATCGGGCACAGGCTCAGTGGCGATGTATTTCTTGCCCTTGCCGCTAATCTTCTTAGCAGACTCTTCAAGGGAGTCAATTTCGCCGGTGAGTTTCTTCGCGTTCTCACGGTACTGGTCGGCGTGGGAACTGTCGATCTCGGCAAGATCATCAGCGATCTTATTGGTCACCTTCTTCACCGTGTCGAAGTCGTACCACAGGTGCTCATTAAACTCGTGGGCGTGCTCGTGACCGCCGCCCTCCTCAGCCTCGCTGCCGTGGTTATGGCCGTGGCCTTCTCCCCCGCTGTGATGCTCAATCAGGTGATCATAGTCGGCGTCGGAGAGCTTACCGCTGGTCTTTACGGCGTTCACAACCTTCTGGTTGTTCTGCCCCGCGTCTTTTTCCAGGAAGTAGTCGTAGCCGCCGCCGTTTACAACTGCCAGCTTAGCGTCCTTAATCTGGAGCTTATCGGAGGCGGATGCCTCGTAGGAGTGGGGGTCGGTAGCGGTAGAGCTCACGAATGCATGGACATCCACGTTATCGCCACCTACCTGCTTAACAAGGTCAGCATACACGTCAGTGGAAGTGACAACCTTAACCTTCGCGGTGTTACTGTCGCCACCTGAACCACCCGACGAGTTATTGGATGTAGCGCACCCGGTCAGTAGCGCGGAGGTCATCAAAAGCGCGGATGCCGCACCAAGGATCTTCTTCATATTTAGACTCTTTCATGTATGTGGCTGGTTCGGGTATACACCAGGCTACAGTTAGTGATAACTGTTTTCAATTATGGCGCGCCGAGAAAGGATTTTTAACAACACTAAAGCACGCCATTACCCGTATAAACAACTCTTTATTTGTCGTTTGATGCGCGGCTTGCTGCCTGCAGCCTCCGCACCCTATCCTGCGTGGTGTCCTTGATTTCACCCACCAGTTCCTCAAGCACATCCTCCATAAAGACCACGCCCAGCGACCGGCCATCGCTCCCCACCACATGCGCCAAATGCGAATTATTACCCTGCATTATAGCGAGCGCATCATCAATATCGGTTTCGGGAGCAACCACCGACATAGAACGCACCTGCCGCCACCCGAACGGAATATGTTCACGCGCAGGCGGCACCGCAAGAGCATCCTTCAGATGCAGGTACCCCATATATGAGCCCTCGGGGTCGGTCACAATAAACCGGGAGTACCCGGTGCGGGCCACGGCGTGCTCCAGCTCAGCCGGGGTGCACCCGAGGGTGAGGGTCTGCACCTGCTCCCGCGGGACCATAATTTCGGACACGCTCTTCTCGGTAAATTCCAGGGCCCCGCCGATCACACCCGCATCGTCTTCAACGGTTCCTTCAGCCGTGGATTGAGCCACAATAGACTGCAGCTCACCCAAGGTAAAGGTTGAGGCAACTTCGTCTTTGGGTTCTACACGCACCCATGCAAGCACCCGGTTTGACATGCCGTTCAGCAGAGCCACCACGGGTGCAAAAATGCGGGCTACTCGCATAAGAGAGGGCACAATCCACAGGGCAATACCACGTGCCGCCAAGGTGACAGCAGCGTTTTTGGGAACCATTTCCCCAAAGATAACGTGCAGGTAGGTGACCAGTATGAGGGTGAGAGAGAAAGCCGCCACATCCACAGCCACAGGTGGGATGCCTGTGGCAGCTAGGGGGTGCTCCAACAGGTGGTGCAGGGCTGGTTCTGAGACGTTCAAAATGAGCAAGGAGCAGATAGTGATACCCAGCTGGCAGGTGGCCAGCATGAGGGAAACGTTCTCAAGGGCGTACAGTACTTTTTTGGCTCGTAGGCTACCATTCTCGGCAAGGGGTTCGATCTGGGCCCGGCGGGTAGACATAATGGCGAATTCCGCGGCCACGAAAAAAGCGTTTCCAGCAAGAAGGAAAACGAGCAGGCCAATAGCTATCCAGTCGTTCATGCGCGCTTCTCCCCTGCTGCTGTACGGTCCCTGCGGGCGGGTACTGCTCGCAGGTACATTGTTTGGGCGGTGTCGGGAATAAAACGGATGCGGTCAACTCGGCGCCCGTCAATAGCGTCTACCCGTAACGTACCGCCAGGTACCGGCACGGTGTCTCCTTCATCGGGGATACGTCCTAGGCGCTCCATCATGAACCCTCCCACCGTCTCATACTCGGGGTTCTCTTCAACCGTTAGTTCGGGTATATAGTTGTTGATTTCGCCGGGTCTGCGCAGCCCGGAGAAAACCCAGTCACCGTTCCCGTATTGCAGAGGCCGGTCGGTGCTGTCACCTACGTCATGCTCGTCAGATACTTCTCCAACAATCTCTTCAACAAGGTCTTCGAGGGTGGTAATCCCGGCGGTGCCCCCGTATTCGTCGAGTACCACCGCAAGCTGAAGGGCGCCTTCTCGCAGCTGCGTCAGGAGGGCATCCACATGCAGGGTCTCAGGCACCTGAAGCACGTCTTCAGCGAGGGTTCCGGCTTCAAGGGTTTCTCGCACCTCAGCGGGCACACCCACAGCTTTTTTGACATGTACCACGCCCACAATATTGTCCCGGTCTTCCCGATACAGAGGAAAGCGGGAATGCCCGGTGGAACGTGCCAGCTCAATAACCTCAGCCACGGGGGCGGTATCTTCTAACATGGTGACTTTCCCGCGCGGGGTCATGACTTCTGAGGCAGTCAGCTCCGAAAAGCTCAGTGTGCGATCCACAAACCGGGCGGCGGATGAATCAAGAGTGCCGCGTTCGGCGGAACGGCGCACCATAGCGGAGAGTTCTTCGGGGCTGCGGGCGGCAGACAACTCCTCCTGGGCTTCCATCCCAAAGAGGTTCAGAATTTTATTAGCTGAACCGTTCATGAAAAGCACCACGGGTTTCATGAGGCTGGTAAATGCCAGCTGCACCGGTGCTATGCGGCGTGCTACCTGGTATGGCTGGGCAATGGCGAGTCCTTTAGGCACGAGCTCCCCCAAAAGCATTGATAACAGGGTGGCGATACCCATCGCAAGAATAAGGGTGAGCGCATGCGCCACGACCTCGGGCAGCCCCAAGGAGGTAATGGCCCCGGAGGCGAGGGAGTTAATAGAAGCATCCAGCGTGTAACCGGTGAGTAGGGTGGTGATGGTAATCCCCACCTGGCAGCTTGAGAGCTGGGTTGAGAGGGTTTTTAGGCATTTAAGAACCGCATCTGCCTTACGGTCACCGGCGGCACGGGCCGCCTGTACTGCGGAGCTTTCCAACGCCACCAGAGAAAACTCGACAGCAACAAAAAAACCGGTCCCGAGTATGAGCACTAGACCGATAATAAGTAGCACGATGTTCACGCGCGCACCACCCGCATGAGAGCACCGCTGGCTGAGGTAATGATTATCACAGGGTAACTAGAAGGGTCATCCATAGGCTATATTCTAGCGAAGTTTTCTCCCTCATCCGAGGGTAAGGGAGGATTTAGCTCTCAGTGTTCGGCCGGGCTGCTGGGGCTTTTACAGATTTCTGATGGAGATTCTTGACGGCACCTTCTCATGAGATGACGTCCTGCCTATGCACCCGGTGCATATTTCTCAAATTTCTTTACAGAGTTAGTCGCGTCCAGGTGGAAAGTTAGGCACCCTTCTCTCTACACTATTAAGCAGAAACACCGGCGTGCCGCCGGTGGCAAAGATGCCGTGACAACGGCACCCTTAGTCTCAGCGGCGCGCGGGCTGTAGCGTGATGATTCGCCCCTCAATGATGCGGGTCTTCAGTGCCGGGGACTCCCCCGGACGCGACGGATAAATTCACAGTAAGGAAGAGGCGTCAAAGTGCCAAATCTGCCAGATCACCTGGTACCTGAGGAATTTGCCGGTAACGAATGGTTCGTAGAAGAGCAGTATGAGCGTTACCAGCAGAATAAAAATCAAGTGGCTCCCTCCTGGTGGCCTATTTTTGAGTCTATTGATAAGGCTATTTCGGGTGCCCCGGCGGGCGCGAATACTACTGAGGCTGTAGCAAGCGCATCCACCACCGCAACCGTTGAGAAGGATACTCCCAACACGGCACCAGCCGCGGCAGAAGCCCCGAAGAAGAGCGCCGCTGCACCGGCTAAAGACGCACCCCTGACCGCCCCCAAGGCAGACACCCCCTCACCAAAGGCGAAAAACGTGGAAGAAATAGAAGATAAGATCGTTCCCCTCCGTGGTCCTGCAAAAGCTGTGGCTACCAATATGGAGGATTCCCTTACCGTCCCCACCGCGACCACTGTGCGCGCAGTCCCGGCAAAGTTGCTGATTGAGAACCGTGCTGCGATCAATAAGTATTTGGCGCGTACCCGTGGCGGCAAGATTTCCTTCACGCATATTATTGGTTACGCCGTAATTCGTGCGCTGGCTGCTATGCCATCTATGAACGTCACGTACGGGCATGATGAAAAGGGCAAGCCGATTGCTATTCACAACGGGCATGTGAACTTTGGTTTGGCGATTGACCTGCCCCGCCCTGACGGCACCCGCAGCCTGGTGGTGCCGAACATTAAGGGTGCCGAGACTTTGAGTTTCTTGGAGTTCTGGGAGGCGTACGACGATATTGTGAAGCGCGGGCGTGCCGGGCAGCTGGGTCTTGAAGATTTTACGGGCACCACCGTTTCGCTCACCAACCCCGGTGGTATTGGTACGGTCCATTCGGTACCGCGCCTCTCTAAAGGGCAGGCCGCGATTATTGGTGTGGGTGCTTTGGAGTACCCGGCAGAGTTCCGCGGAGTCTCTGACAAGATCATCTCTCAAAACGCTATTTCGAAAGTAATTACCCTCACCAGCACCTATGATCACCGTGTGATTCAGGGTGCCGGTTCGGGCGAGTTCCTGAAGATCGTAGAAAGCTACCTGCTGGGTGCTGAAGGCTTCTACGACGAGATTTTTGAGGCTATCCGTATTCCCTTTAAACCGCTGCATTGGTCGCGCGATAACCAGGTTGACCCCGACATTGAGGTGTCAAAGGTTGCCCGTATCCAGCAGCTCATCCACGCTTACCGGGTGCACGGGCACCTTGTGGCGCAGACCAACCCGCTCGGCTACCAGGTGCTTTCCCACCCCGATCTGGAGCTTGAGAAGTACGGGTTGAGCCTGTGGGATTTGGACCGCGTGTGGCCCACCGGCGGGTTCGGGGACAAAGACGCGCTGCCGCTACGCACCATTTTGGAACGCCTGAACGAGGCGTACGCGGGCACCCTAGCCGTGGAATACATGTACAACGAAAGCCCCGAGGTGCGCCAGTGGTTCCAGGACCAGCTGGAGCACGGTTATACCAAGCCCTGCCGTGAAGAGCTGCTGCGTGTGCTGAATAAGCTGGTTGAGGCTGAGGCGTTTGAGAACTTCCTGCAGACCAAGTACCTGGGCCAGAAACGTTTCTCCCTTGAGGGCGGTGAGTCGCTCATCCCGCTGCTTGATGCGATTATTGACAAGGCCGCCAGTAAAGACATGAACGGTGTGGCTATTGGTATGGCGCACCGTGGCCGCCTTAACGTGCTGACTAATATCGCTGGGAAGTCGTACGCACAGATTTTCCGCGAATTCAGCGGCACCGCAGAGCCTGCGCATGGGAACAGCTCCGGTGATGTCAAGTACCATCTGGGCACGGAAGGTACGTACACCTCTGACTCTGGCAAGCAGACCCAAGTGTACTTGGCGGCTAACCCCTCCCACCTTGAGGCAGTCAACACTGTGCTTGAGGGTATCGTGCGGGCCAAGCAGGACGTGCTCAATGAGCAGGGTGTTGAAGGCCGCCCGGTTCTGCCGATCCTTATCCACGGTGATGCTGCATTCGCCGGGCAGGGCATCGTTATGGAGACCTTGCAGATGGCGAACCTGCGTGGCTACACTACCGGCGGCACCGTGCACATTGTGGTCAACAACCAGATCGGTTTCACCACCGCCCCCGAGGACGGACGCACCGCAACCCACGCCACCGACATTGCGCGTATGACCAAGGCTCCGGTGTTCCATGTGAACGCCGACGACCCCGAGGCTGTGGTGCGCGCCGGGCGTATGGCGTTCGAGTACCGCGAGCGCTTTGGCCAGGACGTGGTCATTAACCTGTTGTGCTACCGCCGTCGCGGACACAACGAGGCGGATGACCCGTCAATGACTCAGCCGAAGATGTACCAGATCATTAATGAGATGCCCTCAACCCGCACCCTGTACGCTAGGGCCCTTGTTGGCCGTGGCGATGTCACCCAGGAAGAAGCGGATGAGGCTCTGAACGCCTACCATTCGAAGCTGGATGCTATTTTCGCGGAGACTCAGACGGCTGTTCCGCTGGTTCACAGTGCGAATGTTGAAGGTATTGAGCTGCCCTCGTCGCAGCAGGGTACCGAGGTGGTTCACGGCGGTGTCACCGCGATTTCGCGTGATACTTTCGAGCTTATCGCCAACTCATTTGGTAACGTACCCGAAGGCTTTACCGTGCACAAGAAGCTGCAGAAGCTTCTGCAGCAGCGCGTCGAAATGGGTAAGAGCGGTAAGGTGAACTGGGGTATGGGTGAGCTGCTTGCGCTTGGTTCTGTCCTGTTGGAAGGTACCAATGTGCGCATGAGCGGGCAGGATGTGCAGCGCGGCACCTTCGTGCAGCGTCACGCGGTTCTGCATGATCACCTCACCGATCAGGAGTGGTCGCCGCTGCAGAACCTCGCAGCCGAACAGGGCACGCTGCGTATCTATAACTCACTGCTGTCGGAGTACGGTGTGATGGGCTTTGAGTACGGGTACTCTGTTGAACGCCCGGATTCGCTAGTGGTGTGGGAGGCACAGTTCGGCGACTTCGCGAACGGTGCACAGACCATTATTGACGAATTTGTTTCCTCTTCGGAGCAGAAGTGGGGGCAGCGTTCCTCACTTGTGCTGCTGCTGCCGCACGGCTATGAGGGACAGGGCCCGGATCACTCTTCGGCCCGTATTGAGCGGTACCTGCAGTTGTGCGCGGAGAACAATATGACCGTCGCGGTTCCCTCTACCCCGGCCTCATATTTCCACCTGCTGCGCCGCCACAGCCAGCACCGTCCGTACAAGCCGCTGGTGGTTATTAGCCCCAAGCAGCTGCTGCGGCTCAAGGGCGCAACCTCATCAATTGAGGACTTCACCGAAGGCTCATTCCAGCCGGTAATTGGTGACCGTTCGGGTGTGAACCCGGCCGAGGTTGAGCGCCTGGTACTCGTCTCAGGCCGCCTGTACTACGATCTTGAGGCTGAGCGCGCTAAGCGCGGCGACACTAAGACCGCGATTGTCACGGTTGAGCAGCTGTATCCGCTGCCCGAGGCCGAGATTAAGGCGCAGCTGGCCCTGTACTCAAACGCCCAGGATGTGGTGTGGGCCCAAGACGAACCCGCGAACCAGGGCCAGTGGCCTTTCATGGCCTTGAACCTGCTGCCGGTTATAGACCGCCCGGTACGTCTGGCTGCCCGCCCCGCCTCGGCCTCTCCCGCTGCAGGCACCGGCAAACGCCACACCGCCGAACATGAGGTTCTGCTGCAGCAGATTTTTGAAGGCTAAACCGGTTCAATAGGTAGTGAGTCTCATGTGAGGGCCCCGTCTTCTTCACTTGTCAAGAAGGCGGGGCCTTTGCCCTTACATTGGACGCGTCTGAGGATACGCGCTGTGCCCTGCACTGGCGCGGATGCGCGCCCCGGTTATCTAAAACATGCCACAAAGTTAGATAAACAGCCCGTGTACCGCTTATGCTTGTAGTTAGAGAATTTTGCACATAAGGGTGAAGCGCCGGGCGCTACCACCGATAAAAGAAGAAAGATTCCCGTGGAGCAACGCAATATTCGACTCGTAGCCGTCGGCGACGACCTGCTCGCGGGTGTGGGTGACCCCCGCACCTTAGGCTGGTTCGGTCGTGTCATGGCCCGCACCCCCCACAATAATGCATCTATCACGGCCTATAACTTGGCCGCACCCAACGAAGGCAGTGATCTGCTCAATGAACGCTGGTTTGAAGAGGCACGCCGCCGCTTCGCACCCGGTGCCGATAACCGTCTCGTGATAGCCCCCTCCACGTTCGACATTGATCTAGGGCTCACGAGCGCCCGTTCACGTCTTAACCTGGCGAACATGGTGGATATGGCCTCGCAGAATAACATCAGGGTGCTGGTGGTAGGCCCGCCTCCCACGCTCGACGCTGAGCGGAACAGGCGCATTGCCGACTTGTCGGCCGCCTACGCAGATGTGGTAACCCGCCGTAACCAGGTGTATGTTGATACCTTTAACCCGCTGCTGCACCATGAGCAGTGGCGTAACGATTTGGCGACCAATAACGGGCTGCCTGGGCAGTCCGGGTATGGCCTGATCGCTTGGCTGGTGCTGCACCGCGGCTGGTACTCTTGGCTGAGTATCCCGGAGCAGCCCTAGACCTTTTCTGCGACGCGGATTCTGCGTGTTTTTTCGCTCACTGGCGGCGGATAAGATGCATTCGCGTCATTTTTATGAAAAAATAAACGGCGTTGCCCTAGTGCTCAGCCCCGTGTCCTGTACCCGGAGCGTGTACCTGAACAGGGCGGTCAGCGGGGTGTGCCTCTTCAATAGTGGCGCACCCACCCAAGAATGAAGGAGGCTCGCATGAGCAAGCGCGGTCGCAAGCGTAAGGATCGTCGTAAGAGCGGCGCAAACCACGGTAAGCGCCCCAACTCTTAAGGTCGCTTTGCATACGTTATGAACCCCGGTGTTTCTCAGCGCCGGGGTTTTGCTTTACCAGCAAGCTCACGGGGGAATAAAACCCACCGCAGTTTTGTTGGAGCCAGCAGGAACACCCGGTGCAGGTATGCTGGAGGAAGACCCTGAACGCAGACGTGCCGTCCTGGTGGCGGCAGGAAAGAGAGCAGATGAGCGAGATTAACGCCGCCGAGGCGACGAAGACTCTCGACAGCCGTGAGCTCCGCACCCGTTTCACCACAGATGCGATGCAGTACGTGGATCAGCTGTACGCTGCTGCAATGCGGATGAGCCGCAACCCCGCCGACGCTGAAGACCTCGTGCAAGAAACCTACACGAAGGCGTTCGCCTCATTCCACCAATTCAAGCAGGGCACGAACCTGAAGGCCTGGCTGTACCGCATCCTCACGAACACTTACATTAACCTGTACCGCAAACGCCAGCGTGAACCGCAGACCGCTAACGCTGAGGCCGTCAATGATTGGCAGCTGGCCCGGGCTGGTGAACATGACGCTGTGGGGTTACGTTCAGCTGAGGCCGATGCGCTTGCCGCTTTACCGGATACCGAGGTGCGTGAGGCGTTCTCGGCCTTAGCGGAGGATTTTCGGATGGTTGTTTACTATTCCGATGTAGAAGGGTTCAGCTATAAGGAGATCGCCGAGATTATGGATATCCCACTGGGGACGGTCATGTCTCGGCTGCACCGCGGCAGGCGTATTCTGCGTGAAAAACTGGTTGATTATGCCCGTGAGAACGGTGTGCGCCCCTCAACGATTGAGAAGGCGCTGAGCAAAAAGTAGTTTTTATTCCAACTGTTAGTGATAAGGAGATCCCGTGGAAAAAACAGAGGATTGCGGGGGAAACCCCTGCTCTGAACAACTCAAAAGCATCTACGAGTATTTGGATGGTGCCTTAAGCGCCGAGGAGATAGCTCAGTTACAGGAACATCTTGATAATTGTGCGCACTGTGCGGAGGCCAAGAACCTTGAGGAGCTGGTGCGTGCCAAGATTAAAAGCTCGTGTGCGCAGCAGGCTCCGGAGGCGTTGAAGACTAAACTGATGGGGTATATTGACGAGTTTTGTGCTACTGCGTAGTACCGTGTCGTACTGTTTCGCGGTGGGACCCACAGGCGGGTGCCCGGTAGAATAGTAGGCGGGGTGGCTGCTGCCCACCCGTTATGGCTGATGCCGCGCCGCCTATTAATAAGATTGTGGGGATACATATGAGTGATACGGCACCCGTTCAGCCCGGGGCGACACCGGGTGACTGGCCGGCCCCCCTATTCACTGGTGAACCTGGCGCACGGGCGACGGTACGTATCCCCGGGTCTAAATCACTCACTAACAGGTATCTTCTGCTGGCGGCCATGGCGGACTCCCCATCGGTTGTGCACGCCCCGTTACATTCGCGTGACTCTCTGCTGATGATAAAGGCGTTGGAGGCCCTTGGGGCACGTTTTGAGTCTTTAGAGACAGACTCACCTTTTGGCCCTGACCTGCGGGTCACCCCCATTGACTTCTCTTCCGCCACCCCGCGTTACAGCACTATTGATTGCGGGCTGGCGGGAACCGTTATGCGTTTTGTGCCTGCTCTGGCGGCGTTATTACCTGGCGAGTTCGGCTTCGATGGGGACGCACACGCTCGCAAACGCCCTATGGCTCCCCTGCTCGATGGCTTGCGCCAGCTGGGGGTGGATGTGCCCTGTGAGGGCGATCAGGCCGATGCCTTACCTTTTACGGTGCAGTCTCCGGGGTTGGCGCAGCACCCTGTTGAGGGCTCCGCAATCCCAGAGGTGTGTATTGATGCCAGTGCATCTTCCCAATTCGTTTCGGCTTTTCTGTTGGTGGCCCCGCGTCTGCCGCAGGGGCTGGTGATTCGGCACGTTGGGGAAGCGGTACCCTCAGTACCGCATATTGAGATGACTGTTGAGACTCTGCATGAGTTGGGTGTTCGGGTGGAGAGCTCTCCTGAACAGTACACATGGGTGGTGCGCCCCGGAGCTATTCGCGGGTTTGAGAAGACGATTGAGCCGGACCTATCAAACGCTGGCCCGTTTCTTGCGGCGGCAACGGTGACAGGTACCTCTGTGACGATTCCCGACTGGCCCGCCCCGGCGGGTGACGGTCAGCCTGGCACCACTCAGGGGGGCGATATGTGGCGCGAGCTGCTGCCAGCAGTCGGTGCGACAGTCTCTTACAGTGAAAAGGGGCTAACGGTCACAGGCTCCCCCGCAGTGGGGGGCGAGAGAGAGTACGTTTTTGACTTGGCACGATGCGGGGAGCTGGCACCCACGCTAGCCGCCATTTGCGCTTTACTTCCGGCACGTACCGAGCTGCGTGGTATTGCGCATCTGCGTGGGCATGAGACAGACAGGCTGAAGGCCCTAAGGGTCGAGATTACCCGGTTGGGCGGCTCTGCCGATGAACTTGATGACGGGCTTGTTATTGATGCCCCTGTTCAGCGGGCAGCCACCAATGCGGCGGTGACGGTTCGCACCTACGAGGACCACCGTATGGCCACATTCGCGGCGGTACTGGGGCTGCGTGTGCCCGGGGTGGTGGTTGAGAATATTGCTACCACCGCCAAAACCCTCCCCGATTTTGTTGGCTTGTGGAATAACATGTTGGGCCAGCTGGAAGGGAGCCGCTAGTGGGTTCGTCGCGGCTGAATTCCCGTGATGTGCTGGACTGGGACGAGTCAGATGTGCGGGTGCGCCCCAATAAGCGCGGGTCACGGCCGCGTACAAAAGACCGCCCCGCTCACAAGAGCGCGATTCGTGGCCGTGTCATTACGGTGGATCGGGGACGCTGGTCCGTTGTTGTCGCCGAAGGCACCGTTAATGAGCGCACCCTAGTCGCAACCCGGGCCCGTGAGCTACGCCGCACCGCAATTGTCACCGGCGATTTCGTGGATGTGGTGGGTGATACCTCCGGCAAGAAAGATACTCTCGCCCGCATCGTGAGGCTAGGTGAGCGCTCCTGCGTGCTGCGGCGTAGCGCGGATGATACTGACCCAACCGAGCGTGTGGTGGTGGCGAACGCGAACCAGCTGGTGATTGTGGTGGCCGCAGCAAACCCTCAGCCCCGCACCGGTTTTATTGACCGTGCCGTTGTGGCTGCGTACGATGCGGGGATTGAGCCCATCCTGTGCGTCACCAAAACCGATATACGCCACCCTCAGGAGCTGCTGGACTACTATCAGCGCTCGGGATTACGGATTGTGCTCTCTGCGGCATCTGATGGGCGTGCCCCAAGTGAGGAGGGCGCTGAGGGCCTCACTACCGGCCCTGTGCGTGAGCTGCTGGGCGATCTGCTGGGGAACGTGTCGGTTCTGTTGGGCCATTCGGGGGTGGGAAAATCCACTCTTGTTAATGCCCTCACGGGTGCTGATCGCGCTACCGGGCACGTGAATTCAGTGACTGGGCGGGGGCGGCACACCTCTTCGTCAGCGTTAGCGCTTCAGCCCGCCTCGGATGCAGGTGTTGAGGTTCCGCCAGGCACCTGGATTATCGACACCCCGGGCATCCGCTCTTTCGGGTTAGCCCACGTTTCGATGCAGAAGGTTGTGGAGGCATTTCCTGACCTTGCCCCCGGTGCGGTAGAGTGCCCTAGGGGGTGCGCCCACACTGATGACTCCTCCGGGTGCGGTATAACCGCCTATGTTGCTCGCGGTGAGGCTGGGCCCAGTGGCGCCGACCGGTTGGCGTCTATGCGTAAACTGCTGGCGGCCCCAGACCAAGCGGGCGACGATGAGAAGGAGTTAGGCTCACTCACCTAAAGTTTCCTTCATTATGGGCGCTAAGGGCGTACCATAAATACTATGACCACCGATACGAGAACCGAATAAGGACTATGAACACGACCCCTTACACCGATGACGTGCGTCTAGCGCACACCTTAGCTGATAGCGTTGATCGAGTTGCGATGGCGCGTTTTACCGACCACAGCATGAGCGTTCACATGAAGGATGACGGCACCCCCGTCACCGATGCGGACCGTGAGATTGAGCAGCTGATCCGCGCCCAGCTGCAGAGGGCTCGTATCCGTGATGGTGTTGCTGGTGAGGAGTCGGGAACCAGGGGTACCACCTCACGGCAGTGGGTTATCGACCCGATTGATGGCACCAGCAACTTTGTGCGTGGTGTGCCGGTGTGGGCTACCCTCATTGCTCTTCTGGATGAGGGCGAGCCGGTGGTTGGTCTAGTGTCTGCACCCGCGTTACAGCGCCGCTGGTGGGCCGCCAAAGGCTCAGGGTCCTATGCTGGTAAATCTTTGGCTCGTGCCACCCGCTTAGAGGTATCAAAAGTCGCTAATATTGCGAATTCTTCACTATCGTACTCAGATTTTGCGGGGTGGGCTGAGAACGGTATGGAACAGCGGTTCTTCTCCTTAGCACAGTCCGTGAAACGTACCCGCGCTTACGGCGATTTCTGGTCGTACTGCCTGGTGGCAGAAGGCGCCGTCGATATTGCGGCTGACCCGCAGCTGAACATGCACAATGTGGCTGCTCTGGTGCCGATTGTGAGGGAAGCTGGCGGTAAAATCACCACATTTAACGGGAATAATGCGACATCAACCACGTACAGCCAGCGCACGAGCGTGCTGGCCACAAATGGTGCACTGCACTCAAAAGCGCAGGGGCTGCTGAGCGATATCGGGATTAGCGAGGACTAGCTCTCTCGCTCTTCTCTTACATATGTATGCAGGGAGGGGAAGCACAGAACGTGCGTCCCCTCCCTGCATCTTATGTTTCTGTTGTATTAGAAGAAAGCAAGCACATAGAGCACCGCAGATCCTATCAGTCCCAGAATGCTCAGGCCTCCTAGAACTATAGCTAGTGAGCCGAAAGTGGTTGTACGGGAGGATGCGGAGGTTTTAGTGTTAGTCTTTCCGCTGACCTTAAACGCGTAGATCCCTAGGATGAATGCCATAAGCGCCGGAAGCAACCCACCCATGAGTACGTTAGTGACTTGCACAATCTCGTAGGGCCGGTACGGTGACGCAGCGCGCGAGAGAGTAGTGAGACTCTGAATTCCAGAGTATACAAGCGAGAAAAGGGCTAGAGCAAAACCACCCACTGCGTAGAAATAACCGGGTCCGCGGATATCGCCGGGCGCTCGCCCGTAGGGGCGTCGGTACTCGTCGGGCACCTCGTACTCGGCAGGCATACGGTTGTAGTTGAAATCGTAGTCTAGAGCGCTTATACCAGCTACCGTGGGCGCGGCTTGGGGGTGCACTGTTTGGGGGCTCAGCTGGGCAAGCGGCGGCACAGGCTGCATGGGTGAGGAAGGCTGGGCGTAGGGGTGCTGTGTATTAGGTGTGGGCTCCATATGCCGTCTCCTGCAAAAAATCTTTACTGGTATCACCCCGCATATGTTCGCCTTCCTGCCGGTGAGGCGGTTTTTAGCGGGCGTGCTCTCTTTACGATACTACGGCATCCTGGGGAACGATGCACGGCATAAGCGGTCCATTAAAATAGTAAGCCGCCTGGCATCTCCACTGGTGTGGAGGCGGCCAGACGGTACTGTAGCAGGTTCGTCCCGTGGAGCGGAACCCTGGGGATTTCTGTGGAGATGCGGGGAATCGAACCCCGGTCCGTTGTGGCTTCGACGGGGCTTCTCCGTGCGCAGTTTGTGAAAACGCTACTTTTCGGCTCCGGTGCTTGCACAAACACTTACACCGACGAACCTATTCGTATAAAAAGTTCCGCTAGCCCCTACGACAAGGGCCAGCAGCAGTGGCCTTTTAAAACGATGCCGGTCCCTGAGCCAAAGGCATGCTCAGGCCGACAGACTGCAACTCGCGCTTAGGCAGCGAGTGCGAAGTCAGTGCGCTTAGATTTTGCACTTATTTTTTTTGCAGAGGGCGTTAACGAGATAACCCTGCGTCCTCGGCACGCTTCACCCATCTCGACTCACATCGTCGAAACCGATCATCCCCCTATGCTTTTATCAAAAAGCGCCGTCCTGAACGTTTTCCGTATCCATACCTAGACGGCACGGCACCGCTCAGTAACGGTTAGAGAATCAGTATAGCCGCAGCGCTCATGTATTGCAAACCTTGTGTGGGGTTACCGTGACGCTTCTGCTGGGAGAGACAGTAAAAAGGGTGATGTCTTCTACTCAGAAGCATCCCCTTTGAAGGACGGTACCTATTTGGCGGGAACAGTCATGGAGCTTCCATCGTCAAGTTCACATGTGACGTGCCCGTTGCCGTCGGGAGTGCCAGCTTCACGACAGTCATTCTCCAGCTGTATATGCAAGAAAACAGTGATCGTAATGGTAACTGCTGCTACTAGAAGGGCCAGTCCCCCTGTGACCATACCACCTATAGCGAATCCTTTACCGGTAGCAGTTTTCTTACCGATCTTATTAAGCGCAACAATCCCTACAACTATGGCAAAGATACCTAACGGTATTCCCACATAGTAGAAGATCCCCAGAAACAAACTCAATAGGCCAACAATGAGTGAGGTAATCGCAAGAACCGCATTGGGGACGGTATCCTGCCCAGGGTAGGCACCATAGTTGTCGTAAAGGTCATAGTAGTCGTAGTCATATCCTGGTGCGTTTATACCCTCGTACCCAGGATGTTGTTGATACTGCCCTGGGCGGGTACCGTAGCCGGGTGCCTGCTGCCCAGCATAGTACCCCTGCTGCTGCGGGTAGCCCGGTGCCGGGGCTGGGTAGGAGGCCGGGTAGTCCCCTTGTCCTTGCGGCGGAGTACCAGGGTAACCGGGGTATTGCTGGTACGGATTATGTGACATCTATACCCTTCCTTGGGGCTCGGCGATTACCGCACGATTTTAAAACATGCGTGAGTCCATTTTACGCGAATCAGATGTAAACGCACGGTACCCTGCGGTTAGCCGCGTCTAACCGCGCAAAAGAAGGCTAAAACGCGCCATCAGCAGAGATGTGCGCCCTCCCCGGTGAGCCGCCCCAAGCTTACAGAATCTCGTGAACTACTATTCCACCCCTAGTGTTTACAGAGAAGTTCTGCCCGTCAATATGACAGATCACCGTACCGTTGGAGTCCTTCTCGCTGGTATCAACGCAGTGCTGTATTTTGCCGTACCAGGTAATCAGGACAATACTAGCTTGTTTTACCTCAGAGCCTGCTTTGCTCCCGCGCTGTGTCTCCGATATAAATACCACTAACTAGGGTGCCCCAACCACAGCGGCTGAGACACCCTAATTTCCCATTTTATGTACCTATAAGCTTTATATGCTAATCAACTGAAAAGCTGAGAATTCAATTCTTTTGAACAAATCTTATAAGTTTATAACCCACATGGTGGTTACTAAAGGCAAAGATTTCTTAATGGATGGTCGTGGTCTTACCATTTATCGTACAAGTAATAGACCCGTCAGAGTTCCTGACTCCGGTATTAACACAATTTTGCGTTTCGACTGCAACCCACGTGACGAAAATTATCATACCAATAGTAGCAATTATTCCTAGTGCACCAAGAATAATACCGGTGATTGCCATACCTTTCCCGCTTGCGGTTCCAGCTTTTACCTTTTTCAAGGAGATGATACCAAGGATTACAGATACTAGCCCGAGAGCACCACCAATAAACAACAAACCGGTGACAAACGCAGAAATACCGAGAACCAAAGCTGTAATAGCCAGGGCGGCACTGGGTTTTGGTTGGTAGCCCTGCATGGGCGGCGGTACCGGCGCACCCTGCGGAGGCGGAGCCGGGGTAAACTTCGGCACATCAGCAGACCCATTGTTAGGGCTAAAATTTTCAGACATACAGTCAGTCTCCTTAGGTTGATTGCTCTCTCCACTTATAGGGTGAAGGTACCCTCTATTATACGGTAGAACGCGCCTTTCGCACTGGTGTCCTCTGAGCTATACCGTGGACCCTTTATAGCTTCGCTCTCCCTTTACCAACAAGTTAGCCGCCAAGGTTGCGGTAGCGCATGGCGCGCGCCGCTTCCAACGTATCTTGCCTCTCCCGAAGGGCCTGGCGTTTATCATACTCGCGTTTACCGGTGGCAAGGGCAATCTCAACTTTTGCCCGGCCATTACTGAAATACAGTTTAAGCGGAACCACAGTATAGCCGGTCTCCTTCAGCTTCTGTCCCAACCGGTTAATCTCGGTACGGTGCAACAACAGTTTACGGCGGCGGCGAGCAGCATGATTCGTCCATGTACCGTAGCCGTATTCGGCGATGTGAATACCTTCAAGCCACATTTCGTTACCGTTCACTTGGCAGAAGCCATCAGTAATGGAGGCGCCACCGTCACGCAACGACTTCACCTCAGTGCCCATTAGCACAAGGCCTGCCTCATATGTCTCAACAATATTGTAGTTATGCCGTGCTTTTTTATTCTGGGCAATAATTGAATTATTTGGGTCTTTAACGCCCTTCTTTTTCTTCTGAGCCATCATATCCTCTAGCTGTATATTCCTCATGCGACGCGCCTGAGCGCCGCTACTAATCCTTACCCGCAGAACGGGATGATGCACGCCACCGGATACCCGCATCAATAAACGCGTTCAGCCCACCATCGAGCACGTTCGCGGTATTTCCCTCTTCATAACCGGTACGCAAGTCCTTAACCATCTGGTACGGATGCAGCACATAAGAGCGCATCTGATCCCCCCAACTCGCTTTAATATCCCCAGCGAGTTCCTTCTTTTTCGCGTCCTCTTCTTCCTTACGCAATAGAAGCAGACGTGACTGCAGCACACGTAGAGCGGCAGCGCGGTTCTGTAGCTGCGATTTCTCGTTCTGCATCGACACCACAATACCCGTAGGGAGGTGAGTCATGCGAACCGCAGAATCGGTGGTATTCACCGACTGCCCGCCGGGGCCAGACGAGCGGAACACATCCACCTTAATCTCTGCCTCAGGAATCTCAATAGCGTCAGTCTGCTCAATGAGTGGCACCACCTCCACCGCCGCGAAGGAGGTCTGGCGTCGCCCTTGATTATCGAACGGGGAGATACGAACCAGCCGGTGCGTCCCAGCTTCAACCGATAGGCGTCCAAAAGCGAACGGAGCATTCACCTCAAACGTCGCCGACTTCAGCCCGGCTTCCTCAGCGTAAGAGGTGTCAAGCAATTTCGTCGGGTAACCGTTCTTTTCGGCCCAGCGCAGGTACATACGCAGAAGCATCTCAGCAAAATCAGCAGCATCTACCCCGCCAGCCCCCGAGCGGATCGTTACCACAGCCTCACGCTGATCGTATTCGCCTGATAGCAGCACGAGTACCTCTAGCTCTTCAAGCTTGCGGCGGATGCTCACACATTCAGTACGCGCCTCGCTCAGAAGCTCCTGCGCACTTTGCGGGTCCTCTGCTTCGGCGAGCTCAACCATGACTTCAACATCGTCAATACGCGATCCCAACGATGTTAGGCGGTTCAGCTCAGCTTGCTTATGCGACAGGGCGCTTGTTACCTGTTGCGCAACCTGCGGATCGTCCCATAGCTGCGGGTCGGCGGCACGTTCCGATAATTCCGCGATGGCACGTTCAATACCCTCAAGGTCGCTCACAGCGGCGATTGAGGCGTGAACAGCGCGCAGTTCCCTAATTTCAGCAGAAAAATCGAAAGATGCCATAGCCCTTAACAGTAGCGCGAAAATCCCTGAAAGTCTCACCAGAACAGTATTATCACGGCGAAACACACAAAGCGTATTGCTAGACAAAGCAATAAGATAACGCTCCCCCAGCGTCACCCTGAATAATTCATGGGCCGTATTCCTCAAAAACTAAGGACTCATATGTAAAATCTAGTTTTTGGGCGTGTTACGTCCACTGAGCTTTGATTTGTTGAGTCTCAGCCCGTAATCTAAGGGTACGTATTCACATTGAACCAATAAGATTGAGGCGCTTCCGGACCTGACCATGTGGGTGTATTTTCTGCCGCCTGTTGTGCACGGGGCCTTCTGATGCTGATGAAGGAGAGAACTCTCGTGATGGTAGAACCAAACACTGACCGTATTATTCCGCGTCGTCGTGCGCTGCTGCTCGCTGGTGTGGGGTTGGGGTCATTGGGTCTTGCGGCCTGTGGTGGTGGGAATAAGGCGGCTGAGCAGGAACCCAGCAGCTCCAGTGCTGCTTCAGAGACACCTCAGGATAGTAATAGCACCACCCCATCTGCTTCAGGCGAGGCATCTACTTCTTCTGCTAGTGAAGGAGCGACTGCTACTCCTGACCCGAATTTTTCAAAAGGGTACTCTGGTGGGGGAAAAGCTCCAGATGGTGAGTATCGTGAGGCTGATTTGCAAGGACCTGCTCAAAATGTTCCCAAACCTGCAATGCCTGAAGATGGGTATAAGCTCGCTACGGTTGAGGGTTTAGAAAAGTCGGTGCATGCATGGGTTAACTGGAAAAACTATGGGATTCAAACGGGTGATTATACGATTGCCCGGCAATTTGTTTCTGCACAATTTACTGAAGAAACCGAATATATGGATACCATTACAAAGCTTTATGAAAGGGGAGGATGGGTTAAAGGCGGGGTAGCTTATTTTGAATTTCACGGAGAACCTATTATTAAAGACGATGGTGTCTACCAGTGGGAGTTCTACCGTCTCTGGAAAGAAATAATGCAGATTGAACCCAACGGAAGGTATCGCAAATCTAAAAACACCCCTACTACCAATAATCTTTATTGGCTGCAAGCTAAGAATGACGGCAGTAGCTGGAAAATTTTGAGTATTAAAGGGGCGTGAGATATGAAAAAATTAAAAAATAATTTATGTATTTTATCTATATTATTTTTATTAGAAATATTTTGCATTTCATATGCTCCTGCGCACGCTACTAATACTGAAGATACTGAGGGGAGCATACAGCAATCTCCTCACTCGGGTGGTGGACATGTTGAGGTTCAAGATTCTCCAAGGAAACCACAACAAGATAGTACGGCAACAGAAACTTGGGTTGGATCAAATAACGCTCCTATTGAGATTTCTCCTGAAGAACAAGAGGCGGCGAATAAAGCATGGGAGAAATATCTCGAAGAGAACTGTGCTGAGCAGATGTCGCATACTTCAACAGGTCATGAGTATAAAGAGAGCGGTAACTATCACGCGTATGTGACGGTTACCTATACCGGGCGATATCGGATAAATAACGGTTCGTGGCGTCCGTTACGTAGTCAACTTACTCGTACCAGTGAGGCTGCCCTGGTGCGGGTCTGGGAAATAGAGACCCATAATGTTGCGAAACTGTGCACTGAAGACCCGACCGCGTGGGCGTGCCCCGGTAGTAAATATCGGCCGGATTACAATAACCCCAACCCGCGTCTTGCAGTGCCGGACCCGCATACCGGCCAACAGTGGCACAAGGATAATGTTGGCAGCGGTGATACCGAATGGTGGCGGAAACCCGCTAAAAAACAGACTGGTTCACACTAAATCACACCGTAGCGTGTTACCAACCGGTGACGAATGAATTAGCATAACAACAACAGCAAGAATGTTTTCGGGCAAAACACGGGCCCTGTGTTTTGCTCGAAAACATTCTCTGGAAGATTTATTGCGCTGGTGAGTACGCGCCCGATACTAGGAGTTCTCTAATGGGTTCTTGCACTCAAACTATACTGCTTGATCGTCGCCGTGCATTGTGGCTGGCTGGTGCGGGGTTAGGGTCGTTGGGCCTTGCTGCGTGTGGCGGTAATAGTTCCTCAAACGAGGCGTCTGGGAAAGATAACAGCAGTTCCAGTTCTGCTTCAGAAACACCTCAGAATAGTAATAGTGCTACTTCTTCTGCGAGTGAGGGGTCAACTGCTACTCCTAACCCTAGTTTTTCAAAAGGGTATTCCGGTGGTGAGAAAGCCCCGGAAGGGAAATATGTGATGGCGGATTATCGGGGTCCTGCGCAGAATGTTCGTGTGCCTGCCCGTCCTGATGAGAGTTATAAAGTGAATTCTGTGGAGGGCTTGAAGAAATCAGTCTTTGCCTGGGTTGAGTGGAGTAACTATGGGATACAAACTGGGGATTTTGATGTTGCCCGTCAGTTTGTATCGAATGAATTCACGGAAGAAATGAAACGCTATGATTACTACACTAAGCTCTACCAGGAAGGGGGCTGGATTATAGATGGTATAGATGTTTTTGAATTTCACGGGGATGATCCCGTGATGAAAGATGATGGTACATACCTGTGGGAGTTTTATCTGAAGTGGATTAAGCAGATTGAAGTTAAAAGTGACGGAAAATGGAAACCTTGGGAGAATAAACGTCATGATGATGATACGTTCCTGCTGCATATTCGCCATACAGATGGTGGGTGGAAGATTACTGGAATGTCCCAAGTAACTGGCCAGAAAGATAAGAGCGAGAAGAGGGGTTAGTGAAAAAATCTAATACCAAAGCAGCGGTCATATAAAGCGTTTACGTCAGTATAAGAAAGGCGAATATTCATGATATACATGCCTATACCTGATCCGAGTATGTTCACTCGCCGTCGTGCACTGTTGCTCGCTGGTACGGGGCTGGGAACTGTGGCTTTTACCGCCTGTGGTGGTGCTGGTAATACTGAAGGGCAGCCAGCTTCTTCGTCTGAGGCTGGTTCGTCGACAACGCAGACTTCGTCGCCTGAAGCTTCTGCCTCTGGCAGCAATGATACATCAGCAACCCCTACCCCTGTAGGGGAGACCTTTAGTAAAGGGTTCTCG
>ERZ772912.90-NODE-90-length-44483-cov-4.922391_pt1 | contig 44483 bp, 40 predicted proteins | sample MGYA00512119_ERZ772912 | MGnify/ENA primary metagenome ERZ772912 (study PRJEB29015, sample SAMEA2738048) | human oral metagenome | biome: human oral; feature: human-associated habitat; material: saliva | place: China | collected 2230 ...
ATTTAAGCGGATTATTTCAAGCATTGATATGACAATTAAATTATTTAAGCGGAATATTTCAAGCATTGATATGACATTTTATCAAAAAAAGCTAGAATATTTTGGAATATTTTTACTAGCTAATGTGATGACCGTTCCAATGCTTTTTATGGTGATGAACTTTATTTTTTCAATAAAGAAAATAGAGGCAATGTATAAATATTTTTCATTCCACTATACAATGTCTATTGTTTTTTTATTGAGCTTTGGTATTTTCTATTGCACTATTAAAAATAGTTTTGATTCATTTATCAGGTCATCAAATTTTATTTTTATACTAATGTCAATGTCTATGGTAGTTCTGATACTATATATTTCTCTTACAGCCGCTAAATTTGGTGGATTCTACTTCGGAGCTTATTTAATTTTGGCGCTTTACCTCTTTATATTGTTTATAATATTGACAATCGCTAGCGTTCAGATAGTTTATTTCTCTATTCTTTGGTTAAATACTAGAAACATAAAGATTATCTTTTTTATATTATTTTTCGTCGTGGTTAAACTTTTATCCTTAATTTTTATTGGGCTTGCCATAAAATATATTTATAAAATTAGCGTTCCTAGCTATCATATTGAATTTTCACTAGCTATCGGATGGTGGTTTTATATAGCGAGCGCACTGGTTGATATAATTTTAGGATTTTTTTATTCTAAAAAGATGTACCCATTGGCTGGAAAGTTAATTATTTCTGCGATTAAAAAAAATGTAGATATAGATAATTATGTGCATAATGAATTCAATAAATCGCTGCGTTATTTAGATGGGAAAAATAAGATATATAAGAAAGAAATAGAATATAGATGGGATTCAGATCCGGATGAGGCTTCGCGATTGCATCTTGATGGGTGGGATTTATAATTTATCTCAAAATGCACTCTGTTGATCTTGCGGTGAATATATCGTAGTTTTTTATTAGCAATAGCAATCCTGCTCATAAACTGATGATATTGCTACCGTTACCGTTATGATTGGGGAGGGGAAACAGTAGCCACCGGCCACGGGATCGAGTGTCTTAGTGTGAGTAGTGCTGTAATGCCGAAGTTCCTCTAACAGTGGATATTTTGATGATAGTAATGATTTTCTGGATGACTTTATCTTAATGGTTTAGGAGTGTTTTTTGAGTAGACTTTCTAAGTCTCGGTTCTGTATTGTGTGAGCCTTTTGTTTGCCAAAATCACAGACGGCTGATGGGTCATTAAAGTATGTTGTCTTGGGGTTCGTCAGAATTTTGTGTATGGGGCGGCTAGATTCTTGGGTGTGTATGCTCTGGTAATGATCTTGCTGAAAGGTATTCACCATTCATATCGGAGTATGCAGTAGAACGGTGTGGTCTAGACTCCAGTGTTTGGATAGTTGCGCGACTATGGTATTAGTTGGTTTACGGAGGGCCTCATGGTAACAACATGATTGGGGGGATTTCAATTTCCTATACAAAGCAGAACTAGCTAGCCATGCTGTTCGGGGAGGTAAAATTAGTGACTGCTGAGCATGTATATTGGTTAATGCTAGTTTAAACTGTCTTGCATTTTTGGTTAAGCATATCATATGCTACCTGAAGTGGAAGTTAAGTGAAAGCACTAACATGATTTGGTGGTAGCAGTCTTACGATTTCTTATCAGCTAGTGTTCGTCAAACTCGATATTTGACAAAGAGTTGCTTGTACTCCTAATCCCCCACCCCCGACACCTTCCTCCGCGCTCGATATGACATGACAGAGAGTGCGCTGAAGCTGCTGAGGATGCAGGCTACGGATGCGAAGGAGCCGATCGACCCGATAGAGAACGCCGAGCCGATAGATCCGATGCTCATAAAGGAGTTAACAGAGCAGATGCTCAGCATGGAGTTTTTAGATTTGATGGATAGGAATGAGTTTTTGTTGCTCACAAGTACAAGGGTATAGGAAACCGCCCCACGCGTTCGAGAGCCTGGGGCGGCTTTCGCTGGAAACAGTTGCGGTAACTATTCCACGGTCACGGACTTGGCCAGGTTGCGGGGCTGGTCGACGTCGTAACCCTTGCATTCAGCGACGGTTGCCGCAAACAGCTGTAGTGGGACCGTGGCCAACAGGGGCTGCATGAGTGTCGGGGACTGCGGGACGCGGATGACGTGGTTGGCAAACTGCGTCACAGCCTCGTCGCCTTCCTCGGCGATCACAATGGTGATGGCGCCGCGGGCGCGGACTTCCTGGATGTTGGATACCACCTTGGAGTGCAGGGATTCCCGACCGGCGGGGGAGGGCACGATGATGAACACCGGCTGGCCTTCTTCAACCAGGGCGATGGGGCCGTGCTTGAGCTCACCGGCGGCGAAGCCTTCGGCGTGCAGGTAGGCGATTTCCTTGAGTTTCAGTGCGCCTTCCAAGGCCACCGGGTAGCCGACGTGACGGCCGAGGAACAGCACAGAGCTGGCGTCCTGCATGTCGCGGCCGAGCTGCTTGACTTGTTCTTCGTTGTCAATAACTTTTTGGATCTTGTCGGGAATCTTCCGAAGTTCCTCAAGTGTTGCATTGACTTCGTCGGCGAACATGTTGCCGCGAAGCTGTGCAAGGTACAGGCCGAGGAGGTATACGGCAGCGATCTGTGCCAAGAATGCCTTGGTGGATGCCACGGCGATTTCCGGGCCTGCGTGGGTGTACAGGGAGGCATCGGATTCGCGGGGGATGGAGGAGCCGTGGGTGTTACAGATGGCAATCACCTTGGCACCTTGTTCCCGGGCGTGGCGCACGGCCATGAGGGTGTCCATGGTTTCGCCGGACTGGGATAGTGCCACCACCAGTGTCTTCTCGTTCACGATGGGATCGCGGTAGCGGAATTCGTGCGCGAGTTCCACTTCGGTGGGGATGCGGCACCAGTGTTCGATGGCGTAGCGGGCGACCAGGCCGGCATAGGCGGCGGTGCCGCAGGCGATGACGATGATCTTGTCGATGCTGCGGAGGATGGACTCGTCGATGTGCAGCTCATCAAGGGTGAGCTTGCCGTTTTCGTCGAAGCGGCCCATCAGGGTGTCACGCACAGCTGCGGGCTGGTCGTGGATTTCCTTCTCCATGAAGGAGTTGAAGCCACCTTTTTCGGCTGCTGCGGCATCCCATTCCACCTTGAAGGGCTTGCCGGTTGCTTCGTTGCCGTCGAAGTCGATGATGGAGTAGTCGTTGGCGGTGATGGTGACGATCTGGTCGTTCGCCATCTCAACAGCGTTCTTGGTGTAGTCGATAAAGCCGGATACGTCGGAACCTAGGAAGTTTTCGCCCTCGCCCAGACCGATGACCAGCGGTGAGTTGCGGCGTGCGGCAACGATGCGGTCCGGGAAGTCTACGTGCAGGGCCAGGAGCGTGAAGGCACCTTCCAGGCGGTTACAGGTCAGCCGCATCGATTCGGTGAGGTCGCCGTTGCCTTCACTGTTCATGATGTCGCCCAGCAGGGTAGCAGCAACTTCGGTGTCGGTTTCGGAGGCGAAAGTGTAGCCTTTCGCTGCGAGTTCGGTTTTCAGTTCAGCGAAGTTTTCGATAATGCCGTTGTGAACAACGGCGAGTTTTCCGCCGTCAACCACGTGCGGGTGAGCGTTGGCGTCGGTGGGTGCGCCGTGGGTTGCCCAGCGGGTGTGCCCGATGCCTACCACCGAATCGGGGAGGGGATCGCGCGCGATTTCCTCGTCCAGACCAGCTACTTTGCCCGCTTTCTTGCGGAAGTTAATCTTTCCGCCTTCCAGCATGGCTACGCCCGCGGAGTCGTAACCGCGGTATTCCAAACGGCGAAGTCCCTCAAGTACAACGTCTAGTGCGAAGTACTCCCGATTTGGGACGTTGTTAGTCCCTACATATCCAACAATTCCACACATAAAACTCGACTCTACCTTGATCTGTTAGTAATTTAAATAGGCTTACACCCACGTGTCATAACGTGCATTGTTTGTGCGCTTTGCTCACGAAAGTATCGCTGTTGATACGGCGGCAAAGCGGCAGTAAACAATGCACGTTACGATAGGAGAAACATCTGATGTCTAGGACGCAAATGCTTCTGATAATGATGCAAACAGGGGGTGCTCCGGCGCTATTCCAGTGAGCTCTTTGACCAGCACGTCTGTCGCCTCACGGGATCCGCGTGCGGCAGCCAGCTTTTCCTGGAGTTCACTGGATTCGGGGTCCTCCGGGACGTCGAAACGCAGCGCCGCAGCAACGGTGTTCACCAGTGCAGAGGCGTCGTGCCCGCGTTCGGCGAGCTCAGCGGCGGGGCCGATGAAGCGCTCGTTGCGGGAGATTTTACGCAGCGGTGCGCGGCCAACGCGCTGAACCGTGTCCGGCAGCGAGGGGTTGAGGAAACGTTGGATGATTTTGTCGATGTACGCCTGCTGCACCTCAGGGGCGAAGCCGAACTTTTCGACAACCAGCGTCTTGGTTTCTGCGAGGACCGTCTCGACATGCGCACGCACCTGGGGGTCCGCCAGGGCTTCGGCAATCTTGGTGATGCCCGCGTTGTAACCGAAGTAGGCGGTTGCGGCGTGCCCGGTGTTCACGGTGAACAGCTTGCGGGTGATGTAGGGAGCGAGGTCATCGACCCAGGTCACGCCAGGGATGTCTGGAACATTGTCGCCGAACGGTGTCGATTCGACGGCCCATTCAAAGTAGTTCTCCACAGTGACATCGAGGCCCTGGCCGGGTGCCTGGTCGGGAACGATGCGGTCCACGGCCGTGTTGGCAAAAATGGCAACCTCGTCCACCTCGGGGAACTCCTGGCGAATCGCCTCCGCGAGGCCGTCGGTGGCATTGATGGCATTTTCGCAGGCCATGACCGCAACCTTGCCCTTGGAGCCATCGGACGTGGCGGCGCGCTGGCGCAGACCTTCCGCGATGGTAGGGGCAATGATCTTCAATACGGTGGGTCCGACGGCGGTGGTGATCACGTCGGCGTCAGCAATGTGGGCGAGCAGTGCGTCTTTGTCCTCTGTCGAGTTCACACCGGAAAAACCAGTGATGGTGATGTCCTTGGGGTCTTGACCCACTTCATGAACGGTGTAGGAATCGTTCGAGTTGAGCGCGTCAATGAGCGGGGCCGCAACGTCGGCGAACACAAGCTCGTAGCCCGCGTTGTGCAGAATCACCCCCACGAACCCGCGGCCGATGTTTCCGGCGCCGAAATGGAGGGCTTTCATTCGGTGACCTTTCCGAAGATCTCCAGGATCTCCTCTTTGGTAGCTGCGTTCTTCAGCTGTTCAACGGATTCGTTGCGGCCGAAGATCTTGGCGATCTTGGACAGTACCTTCAGGTGGGATCCATCGGCACCAGCGATACCGACCACAAAGTAGGTGGGCTGCCCACCCCAATCCACGGGTTTCTCGTAACGAATGAAGGAAATGGCAGAACCCTTGATGGCGTCCTTCGACTCGTTGGTGCCGTGCGGAATGGCCAGGCCATTGCCCATAAAGGTGGACACAGACTGCTCGCGCTCGTGCATGGCATCAATGTAGGATTCGTCAACCGCGCCGACCTTGACCAGCAGTTCACCGGCCTCATTGATGGCGGCGTAGCGGGTGGTTGCGGTGCCCGCAAGCACGATATTATCGGCCACTAGCAGCGGTTTCTTTTCCGACTTGTCTGCGGTAGGCGCGGCGTCGTCACCTTCGCTGCTTGTCGACGCCTCGGTGGTCGCCGTAGCTGCGGTAGCTTCGCGCTGGCTGCGGATCAGGTCCACAATCTCGTCGTAGCGCGGGGAAGCCATGAAGTTGTCGACGGTCACGTGTACAGCAGACGGTGTGGGTGCCTTCGCGCGGTCAAACAGGTCCTCATGGCAGACCAGCAGGTCGTAGGTGTCGGTGAGATTGTTGATCGCGGAGTTCACTACGCTCACATCATTGCCGTAGCCTGCGTCTTTGATCTTGTTGCGCAGCACCGAGGCACCCATGGCGGATGAACCCATGCCGGCATCACAGGCGAAAACAATCGTGGAAATGAGCGGGGTCTCAGTGGATTCACCAGTGAGGGCGGCTCCGATGGAGGACTTCTTGCCCTTCATTTCCTCCATGCGTGCGGTGGCTGCGGCGAGGTCATCGTCGGTTTGCTTGGAGAACTTCAAAATGGCCGAGGCGACAAGGAAGGAAACAATGGCTGCGCCAGTGACGCCGGCGATCACGCCAACATAGGAGTCGCTGGCTGTTGCGCCGAGGATGGCGATGATGGAGCCGGGGGCTGCGGGGGAGCGCAGGCCAGCGCCGCTGATGGTTTCAATAAGCACGGCGGTCATGCCGCCGCAGATCGGGGCCAGAATGAGGGCAGGCTTCATCAGCACGTACGGGAAGTAGATTTCGTGGATACCACCGAAGAAGTGGATGATCGATGCACCCGGTGCGGTGGCCCGTGCGCTGCCGCGACCAAAGAAAGTGTAGGCCAGCAGAACACCAAGACCAGGTCCGGGGTTGGCTTCCAGCAGGTAGAGGACCGATTTTCCGGTTTCCACTGCCTGGTCGGTGGCTAGCGGGGTGAGCACGCCGTGGTTGATGGCGTTGTTGAGGAACAAGACCTTAGCCGGTTCGATGAGAACCGAAGTCAGGAACAGGACATTGTTATTGACCAGGAATTCAACAGCGTTACCTGCGATGGTCATGAAGACATTCATGACCGGGGTGAGCAGGAACATGGAGCCGATGGCTCCCAAAGCTGCGAAAATGCCGGCGGAGAAGTTATCCACCAGCATCTCGAAGCCGGGGCGGACCTTGCCTGCCCATAGCCCGTCAAGTTTCTTCATGCACCATGCTGCGAGGGGGCCGCAGATCATGGCGCCGAGGAACATAGGTGAGCCGGAGCCATCCTCGCCGATAAACACGGGGGAGGAGGTGCCCATGATGACACCCATGGTGGCAATGGCGCCGACAACGCCGCCGCGAACCTCATAGATGAGGCGGCCACCCGAGTAGGCGATAAGGATTGGCAGGAGGTACGTGACCATTGGGCTGACGAGTGTTCCGATGTACTCGTTGGGAGTCCAGCCCTCAGGGATGAAAAATGCTGTGATGATGCCCCAGGCGATGAACGCACCGATGTTGGGCATGATCATCGACGACAGGAATGTGCCCAGTTTCTGAACGGCGACGCGGATGCCGCCCTTCTTTTCGGGCGCAGTTGCAGTAGTCAAGATTCTGCTCTTTCTGCTGGTAAGTGGATGACACAAAAGCAGTGTGAGGTACAGATCACTTTTCAAGGTGAATCTGTTCTACATCACGATTTGCTTTGTATACATTACCAGTTTTGGTAGGACCAAATGCAAGACTTTTTTGGTGTGATGCAAACGATTGCATCGTGGTGAAAGGGTTGGGCATGTCTGGGTGCCGTTGGCAGTGTCGGTTATTCCTCGACCTCGACGCTGAGGTGTGTCCAGACCATGGGGTAACCCATGAAGGTGGTTGCGCTGTTGTAGTCGTTGATAATTTTCTGCCGAATACTGTTGATGTCTCCCTCATACATCTCGGGCTCGCCGTCTGGCCAGGATTCGTATCCATCAAAGAAGGTGCAGGATTCGCGGTATTGGTGTGGGCCGACGCGTTCGAGGCAGAAGACGATTTCAGTGTCAGTGAAGAACGTTTCCTTTTCCTCGTTGAAGGTCCAGTGGTAAAGGGGCCATTCTTCAGTGATGAGTCGTTCAAGGTCTTGTGGGGTTGGTGTGTCCATGAGTTTTGCATTTTAGCAACTGTGCTGTATGTGGTAGTGCCGTGATCTATCAAACTCGCGTTTTGGGCGGGTTTTCGTGCAGTTTGGTAGACCACAACCTATCTCCTGCAAAATATGCTTATGCCCAAGCGCGAAAACACCCCATTTTCAGGCCTGAGCATAAGCAGATTTCTACGCAACCGTTTGCACTAACGTTGTTCAAGGCCGCGACAGTGCCAAAACCGCCACCAGAACCGCCCTCTGTCCATTCCTGCAGTGCTACACTAACCACAACGTCCATGTGGTGAGAAAGGAATCCCGCAAAGTGAAACTCGCAGTGATTGGTGGCGACGGTATCGGCCCGGAAGTAACTGCAGAAGCCCTGAAGGTTCTGAACACGGTCCGCAACGACATTGAGACAACGGACTATGACCTGGGGGCGCGTCGTTACCTGAAAAACGGCGAGCTCCTCACCGACGCAGACCTTGCTTCCCTCCGCGAGCACGATGCCATCCTGCTGGGGGCCATCGGCGCGCCCGGCGATGTGCCGCCCGGCGTACTTGAGCGCGGTCTTTTGTTGAAAATGCGCTTTGCCCTGGATCATCACGTGAACCTGCGCCCCGCCAAGCTGTACCCCACCTCCACCTCACCGCTGGCCAATCCGGGCGAGATTGACTTTGTGGTGGTTCGCGAAGGCACGGAAGGCTTGTACTGCGGAAATGGCGGCACGCTGCGGGAAGGAACCCCCCACGAAGTCGCCTCGGAAGTGAGCCAGAACACCCGCTACGGCGTGGAGCGCGTGGTGCGTGACGCATTTGCCCGCGCGCAGGCCCGTCGTAAGCACCTCACCCTGGTGCACAAGACGAATGTGCTGGTCAACGCTGGTGGATTGTGGCAGCGCACCGTGGATGAGGTTGCCACAGAATTCCCTGAGGTGACCGTGGACTACAACCATATTGATGCGGCCACCATCTACATGGTCACTGACCCCGGCCGCTATGACGTGATTGTCACCGACAACCTTTTCGGTGACATTCTCACCGACCTTGCAGGTGCCGTCACTGGCGGCATCGGCCTCGCGGCCTCCGGGAACATTGACGCCACCAATCAGAATCCCTCCATGTTTGAGCCGGTGCACGGCTCGGCACCCGACATTGCTGGCCAGGGTATTGCGGACCCAACGGCCGCTATTCTTTCCGCCGCTATGCTCCTCCGCCACCTGGGGGACGTGGACAACGCCGAGCGCATTGAAGCCGCTGTTGCCCGCGACGTCGCAACGCGTGGCGACGCCCCGATCCGCACCGCAGAGGTCGGGGACAGGATCGCGGCAGCACTGGCCGGGTAGAAATACCCTAAAGTAGGGGAATGACCGTTGAACTTGACGAGGTCCGCGACTTCCTCGCCGCGTCCGACCCTTTCGCACAACTCCCAACCAACGAGCTGAGCGGGCTGCCCCGGCACATGTCCATGCGGTATGTGCGCCGCGGCGATACCATCATCAGCGCAGGCCAACCAAACGATATGCTCTTCATCATTCGCTCCGGGGCAGTGGATGTGCTGGACGGTGAGGGGACGCTGCTGGATCGTCGTGACGCAGGGCGATCCTTCGGGTTCTCCACCCTGATGGGGGACAACATCTGCCGCTATAGCATGATCGCCGTGGAAGACACGCTTCTGCTTACGATGCCGCGCGAACCCTTCGTTGAACTCGCCGAACGCAACCCCGAAATCGCGCGATTCTTCTCCGGGCAATCCGCACGCATGCGGGCAGCGGCGGCCCAGCTGAGGCAGGAAAGCTCCTCCGACGTGCTGCGCACACAACTCGGGGACTTCAAAATCCCCAACCCTGCCACCGTCACCCCGGACACCACCATTCAGGATGCCGCCCGCATCATGGAGAACAGAAACGTCTCCTCCCTCCTGGTCTCACGAGACGGGGGACTGGAAGGGATTGTCACCGACCGCGACATGCGCGGGCGCGTGGTAGCCAACAACATGGACGTGACCCTGCCGGTCACAGAGATCATGACTCCCAACCCCCGCGCCGTCACCTCCGATGCCCTCGCCTTTGAAGCGATGCTCATCATGGCGGACATGCGCATCCACCACCTGCCCGTGGTTGACGAGGGCGCTGTCACCGGCATCATCGCCTCCGCCGACATTATGCGACTCCTCCGTCACGACCCCATCTACCTCACCGCCGACCTGTCCCGGCGAACCACCCCTGAGGACATGCGCGAGGTCTACGAATCCGCAGCCGACGTCGCCGTGCGATTCATCGAACGCGGTGCCTCCGCAGAGGAAGTCACCGGCCTGCTCACTGTGGCCGCCGACTCCCTTGCCAGGCGCCTCATCACCCTCGCTGAAGAACAACTCGGCCCACCGCCCGTCCCATACGCATTTGTGGTGCTGGGCTCCCAAGGGCGGCGCGGCATGGGACTCGCATCTGACCAAGACAACGCCCTCATCCTGGACGATTCCTACGACCCCGACCTCCACGGTGACTACTTTAAAAACCTCGCCGACTATGTGTGCACCGGCCTCGACTCCGCAGGTCAGGTTCTCTGCCCAGGCGACATGATGGCCATGAACCCCGACTGGCGCATGACCGTTACGCAATGGACAAACACCTTTCACACATGGATCACCGCACCTGAGCCAGAGGCGCTGCTGCACGCCCAAACCTTCTTCGACATGCGCGCCATTCATGGGGCGTTGGAGCTAGCCGACAACGTCCACACCACGGCTGTCAACATGGCCACACACTCCGGGAGACTCCACGCCCACCTGGCCACGCTGGCGGCGCGCCGGGAACCGCCTCTGGGTTTCTTCCGGGGGTTCGTGGTGGACCGCAGCGGCGATTACGCCAACACTCTCGACGTGAAAAAAGGTGGCACGGCGGCGATTGTTCAGATGGCCAGGCTGTATGCGCTGTCGGCGGGTATTGACGCCGTGGGTACCCGACTCCGGCTGCAGTCGGCGGCGTCGGCAGGTGCGGTGTCAGAACGCGGCGCTGAGGACCTGATTGATGCCTTCGACTTTCTCACCACCATTGCGTTGCGGCAGCACGCGGAGCAGCTGCGGCGTGGGCAGAAACCCAACTATCACATTGACCCGAAAGAACTGGGCAAACTCGACCGCGAACACCTGCGTGATGCATTCCAGATCATTAAGGGAATGCAAAGCGCGCTGTCTACGCAGTATCCAGTGCGGAGCATGTGATGTTTGGGTTGTCCAGAAGGGAACGCGCGCTCAAAAAGGCCACTGGTGCGTTGGCTGAGTTCTACCAGGTTCCGCACCCCGGCCCGCGCGCGTCACTGGCGGACCTGCCCATGCTGGCGGTGGACGTGGAAACCACTGGGCTTTCGCCGCGCGATGATCGGCTTCTGAGCATCGGGTGGGTACCCATAGACGGGGGTACCATTACGTTGGCCGGTGCGGGGCATGTGGTGCTTCAGCAACGGGACGGAACATCGGTGGGGGAGTCGGCCACCATCCACGGTCTCACCGATGATGCAGTACGCGCAGGCATGCCCGCCGCTGAGGCGGTAACGGGACTGCTGCGCGCGCTGCAAGGGCGCGTGATGGTGGTACATTACACCGCCATGGAGCAAGGTTTTCTCTCGGCTGCCTGCACTCAACATTTTGGCGCTGAGCTGCACGTTCCCATCGTGGATACTTTTGCTGTGGAACGTCGACACATGGAACGCATGGGCACCTATCCACGTGGTGAAGACCTGAGGCTTGCGCGTGTGCGCCAGCGCTACGGCTTGCCTCAGTACCGCAACCACAATGCACTCACTGATGCCCTTGCCTGCGCAGAATTGTATCTTGCCCTCGCTGCCGCATCGCGGGGTACAACACTGACATCAATGCAGCCTTAGCTAACCCTATGGCTGTGTAATGATCCCCACATTGTAGGATGTGCCCTATGCGTTTTGGACGAATTGCTACCCCTGAAGGAATGTGTTTCTGCGTCATCGAGGGTGATGGTGCAGGCACTATGTGTAAAGAAATTGTTGGCCACCCCTTCGGGGACCCCGAGTACACGGGCAAACAATGGCCCCTGGCTGATGTTCGGCTGCTTGCGCCGATGCTGCCTTCCAAAATTGTGGCAATTGGTCGTAATTACGCGGACCACGTGGCAGAAGTGTTCAAGAAAAGCGCCGAGTCCCTGCCTCCCACCCTCTTTATCAAACCCCCCACAGCTGTCATTGGGCCCGGCGCTGCCATTAAAATCCCCGACTTTGCCACCAACGTGGAATTTGAGGGTGAACTCGCTTTGGTTATTGGGCGGACTTGCAAAAACGTCAAGGCAGAGGACTGGAAAACCGTCGTGCGTGGCTACACCATCATCAATGATGTGTCCTCACGCGACTTGCAATTCTCCGATGGGCAATGGGCCCGCGCTAAAGGCATGGACACCTTTGCGCCTTTGGGGCCCTGGATTGAAACCAACCTGGATGCCATTGACCTGGGCAATCTTCCCATCAAGGCGCACCTTACGCATGATGGCACCACCGAGACCAAGCAGGACTCCAACTCCACCCAAATGATCATGAGCGTTGGCGAAATTATCGAATACATCACCGCCTCCATGACCCTGCTTCCCGGCGACATTGTGTCCACCGGCTCCCCGGCGGGTACCGCGCCCATGGTTCCCGGCGACTACATTGAGATTGAAATCCCCGGAATTGGCCGACTAGGAAACCCCGTTGAACGCGCATAACCACTCCGACGATCCCTATGTTGAATCGGAACAACTCTGGAGCGGCAACCCCAACGATGCCCTGATCAGGGAAGTTCAGGGTCTGGCCGTCGGCGATGCGCTGGATGTGGGAGCAGGGGAAGGTGCCGATGCCGTGTGGCTGGCTAAGCAAGGCTGGGTCACCACAGCCGTGGAACCCTCGGCCATTGCCTGCGGAAGGATTGCGGAGGCAGCCACGAAGGCAGCAGTGCAGGTCACTATCATGCAGGAAACACTTGCCAGTGTGGAGCTGGGAACCTATGACCTCGTGAGTGCCTTCTACATGCCGCTGACCCCCGACACTGTTCCTGTGCTGTGCGACGCCGTGGCACCCGGTGGCACTCTGCTGTTTGTGCACCACAAAGACATGCCTCACAAAGATATTCTTGCACCAGCCGACCTGGCTGAGGCGCTCCCCAGCGACTTCACCGTGGATAAACTCACCACCACCTCGCGATCAGTCACAGGCGGGGCTGGCGTAGAGCACACCGCCGACGTGGTGCTGCTGGCACGCCGATCACTGTAGGCCCAGCGCGCGCATGATGGTGCGCAGCTTGGCGGTGGTTTCCGCAAGCTCTTTGTCGGCAGAGGAACTTGCCACAATGCCGCCACCAGCCCAGGCGCGTGCCGACGCCCCGCCTGCTGCGATCTCCGCGCAGCGGATAGCAACCATATACTCACCGTCGCCATCGCTGGTGCACCAGCCGACCGCACCAGAATAGAAGCCGCGATCTGTTTCCACCGAGCTGATCAAATCCTCTGCCGCATGCAGGGGCGTGCCGCACACAGCCGGAGTGGGGTGCAAATTCAGTGCCAGCTCCAACGCGGACATATTTTTATCCCGCAGGGTTCCTGTAATGGGGGTGGCCAGGTGCCACATCTCATTAGTGCGGGTCAATTCTGGGTGATTCGGAACATCCAGCGATGAGCACAATGGTTCCAACACATTTACCAAATGGTTGACGACGAAAGTGTGCTCATCAAGATCCTTGGCGTTGGTGCGCAATTGTTGACCGATAAAGCAATCCACATCGCGGTCTTCCACCCGGCCAGCCGAACCCGCCAATGGATACGCGCTCACTGTCGAGCCTTCGCGTTTAATCAACACTTCAGGCGAGGACCCCACGAGCGTTCGACCTTGATAACGTCCGCCTGCTGGGCTCAAATCCACCACAAAACCATCCTTGTTGTGCGATTGATCAATAAGCCGGGCGGCAATTGCTAAAGGGTCAACCGGTGGATTGAACTGAATATCCACCGAGCGTGCCAACACAATCTTTTCCAGCACGCTGCGCTGAATGGTGGAAATAGCGGCGGTAATGCGATCCTCGTGTTCTTTGGGCGACGGATCGAAACCGACAATCGATGCGTTGATGGTGCTTCCAGAACCCAGACGATAATAGGAATGCGGTTCCAGCGGGCCGTCGTCACGCACAAAAGACTCGGGGACGGTGAGAGCGGCGGCGTCGTCAAGCGAAAACGGCAGGGCACCCACCACGATCTCGCACTCGCCAGCCTTCAGAGCTGCGGCTGCGGCCCACGGGTCCGTGAACGTAGCAGCCGAACCCTGGGCGCGCACCGAACCATGGACGCGGGACAGTAAAAAGTCAGGCGCGGTAGACGGGCGAGAGGGACACATGACTAATCAGCATAGTCTGCCCATGGTGGGTTTTAAGACTTCACCCGGCAGACCGGGGGAAGACGGGTGTGCACTAAACTAGATAGCCATGTCTGATGTTCGCGTCCGCTTCTGCCCGTCACCCACCGGCACTCCTCACGTAGGGATGGTCCGCACCGCGCTGTTCAACTGGGCGTATGCCCGGCATACGGGTGGAAAACTCATCTTCCGCATCGAAGATACCGATGCCGCGCGCGACTCCGAAGAGTCCTATCAGGCCATTATTGACTCCCTCACCTGGCTGGGTATGGACTGGGATGAGGGTGTAGTCACCGGAGGGCCCAACGAGCCCTACCGGCAGAGCCAGCGCATGGACATCTACCTAGACGTACTAGAAAAACTGAAGGACGCGGGGGAGGTGTACCCCTCCTACTCCACACCCGAGGAAGTCGAGGAACGCCACAAAGCCGCAGGCCGCGACCCTAAGCTAGGCTACGATAATTACGACCGCGAACTTACCGCCGACCAGATTGCGGCCTTCGAGGCCGAAGGGCGCAAACCCGTGTGGCGTCTGCGCATGCCCGACCACGATTGGGAATGGACCGACCTCGTGCGTGGCGACATCAGCTTCAAAGCCAGCACCCAGCCCGACTACGTGGTGGCGCGCTCCAACGGTGCACCTCTGTACACGCTGGTCAACCCTGTCGATGACGCCCTCATGGGCATCACCCATGTCCTGCGCGGTGAAGACCTGCTGCCCTCCACGCCCCGCCAGCTTGCGCTATACGACGCCCTGAAACGTATCGGGGTAGCCACCCACACGCCGGAATTCGGGCACCTGCCGTTCGTGATGGGGGAAGGCAACAAAAAACTGTCCAAGCGCGACCCCCAGTCCAACCTGTTCAACCACCGCGATGCCGGAATCATCCCCGAAGGAATGCTCAACTACCTGGCGCTCCTGGGCTGGTCCCTCGACTCTGATCGCGACATTTTCAGCGTCTCCGAGCTGATCGATGCCTTCGATGTGGCCGACGTACTGAGCAACCCTGCGCGCTTTGACCAGAAAAAACTCGAAGCCATCAATGCCGACCACATCCGCCTGCTGCCTTTGGAGGATTTCTCCGCACGCCTGCGGACTTACCTGGAAGACTATAAAGGCTTCCCGGCATCCTACCCAGATGACAAGTTCAGGTTTGTGGCGGAACTGGTGCAGACCCGCATCAAAAAACTCGATGATGCCTGGGACCTGGTGCGATTCCTGATTGTGTCGGATGAAGAACTGGTGCTCGACGAGAAATCCGCACGCAAAAACCTGAAAGAAGACGCTGTTCAGCCGTTAGAGGTAGCCATATCCGTGCTATCCGACGTGCCGGACTGGGACACTGCAAGCATTGAATCGGCACTGCAGAAGGCACTGATTGAAGATCTTGGGTTGAAGCCCCGCAAAGCCTACGGCGCGCTGCGGGTTGGTATCTCAGGCCAGGCCATCTCGCCGCCGTTGTTTGAATCCATGGAATTGCTGGGGCGCGAGTCCACGCTGGCGCGGCTGCGTGCAGCACGGGAAGTAACACCGTACTCAGCCGAGTAAGAAGCGTGTTGACCTTGGGATTTGTGTGCCAAGGTCAACTGTGGTTATATTATTCCTCGTTGCACAGCATGGTTCAACAGCAATGTGCACAGTGGCCTATGGTGTAATTGGCAACACTACGGTTTCTGGTACCGTCATTCTTGGTTCGAGTCCAGGTAGGCCAGCAGCGAAGAAATTCGCGTCCTATAAGCCCCGTTCGTCTAGCGGCCTAGGACGCCGGCCTCTCACGCCGGTAACACGGGTTCAAATCCCGTACGGGGTACCACCATACCGCCCAGCCTGCGCATAGTGCGTGCGCTGGGCGGTTTTGCGTTGAGCAGTGGGTGCGTTGGCGGGGCACTAGGTGGGGTAAGTGGTGGGGTAGGTGTGATGCAATCTGAATTGAATCGTTACAGTAATATAGTCGTGCTTTTCTGAATCGAAATATGGGGAAGTTTTGAGGGTGCTTTATGTCACTGCGTGTAATAATTGTACGTGGTGGATCGATGATTCGGTAAAGGTTTCATTACTTTTGTGTGTGGAGGTTGTTGGCGTGGCTTGGATGCAAAATTATGCGCGCTAAAATACCTGTTGGATGTGCAGTAGGGTAGTGTGGTCCCGCTCTTGAAAGGGGTCTTATTTATGAGGAAGATATGGAAAATTCTTCTCATTATAGTCGCGATACTTGTCGTATGTTTAATTGGTTTCGTGGCAACGATGATGTATTTGAATAAAAGCACCACAGGTGATGATGGTGTTGCTGCTGGGTATGCTGAAAAAATTAGTTTCAGTGGTCAATTGGAGCAGCGTTATTCTAAACCCGGTCCGTATCAGGTGGTGGAAAGTACGCAGGATGGTGGCGGTGACCCTACCAAGGAATACCACATTTATCGACCCCAGAGTGCAGATAGTGCTGGGAAAACATTCCCACTGGTCTTGATGGCTAACGGTACGAGGACTCCCTCGACGACGTACGCGCCTATTCTGGAGCATCTAGCTAGTTGGGGATTTGTTGTTGTGGGGAATGAGGATCCGAATAGTGGATCTGGGGCGTCAACATCGGCCATGCTTGATGCGATACTGCAGATGAATGGAACGGAAAGGAGTCCCCTACGCAATATCGTGAATACCAATAAAATTGGCGTTTCTGGTCATTCACAGGGTGGTGCGGGCGCGATTAATGCGGCGACTAACTATCCTAATAGTGGTCAGTATGCTGCGCTATACACTGCTAGCGCGATTGAGAATGGAAATGCAAAACGTCTCGGATGTTCTTATGATACTTCCTCATTGAAGGCGCAGTATTTCATGATGGCTGGTACGGAAGCAAGTGATAGCTTTACTATTAGTCCACTTAAGGATTTGACGCAGAACTTTGAAGCGCCAAATGCTGGTAAACCTGGCGTTATGGCGCGTCGAGAGGGAGCTGATCATAAAGACGTTCTCGAATTTGGTGATCCGTATATGACGGCCTGGTTCCTCTGGACGCTCAGCGATGATAAAGAAGCCGAAAAAGTGTTTGCGGGTCCTGATGCTGAGCTGGCTCACAATAGCGACTGGAAGGATGTGCAGACACGGAACATGCCTAAGTAAGCACGTTCTGGCTCTGCGTAGTGTTCATCTGGTATTGGTCCTCCCATATCGCCTGAGGTGATGGCGATATGGGAGGGCCAGCTGTCTTTAGCAACGCCTGCGAGCAGGGCGCAGGCTGCGATGAAGTGAAGAGCCTTTTTATTCGCACATGTTTAATATGGGGGAGGAAAACGTTTCAAAATAAACTACTAGAGTGCCATAAGGGTGTGTGCTGCCGTTTATCGACGCCGCGTTCGCCGCACATTTGCTATAGCGTGCGGTGTGGGGCAGACTCAGTTCAGGGCTGGGCAGTCTGGCCTGCAGGATCTGACTACTTCCGTGGGGCTGTTCCCTGCGTAGATATGTGCTGAGGCTGTGAACCGCATAGACTTCCCATATGAGCTTCATCCACTGAGAGGAGATGTTTGTGTCGTCCGCGCAATATCCGGCACGGATCCGCGCTGCCGCCTGGGCAGTGCACATTTTGACCATGTCGGGACTGGTGTGGGCCAGCCTGGCCATGCTGGCCACTATCCACCGAGAGTTCACCTGGATGTGGGTCTGGCTTCTCGTTGCCCTTGTCGTCGATGGTGTGGACGGCACCTTGGCTCGGCGCGCTAAAGTGTCCGAGGTTATTCCTTGGTTTGATGGCAGCATTGTGGACATTGTTGTCGACTATCTCACCTGGACCTTCATTCCGGCTGTCTTTATGTACGTGGGTCTGGATATGGGCCCCAAGCCGGTGGCTGGTCTGCTGATGGCGCTTATTCTGACCTCGTCAATGTTCTGCTATGCCAACAAGCAGTGGAAGTCCACCGACTATTATTTTGTGGGTTTCCCGGCAGCGTGGAACATCGTGGCGTTGATGTTCTACGTGCTGGGCACTCCAGCGATTGTCAATATCATCGTCACCCTTGTGCTTGCGGTGCTTACGTTGGTACCCACACACTACGTCCATCCGGCGCGTGTGAAGCGTTTCCGCACTCTCAATATCGCCGCAGTAGCCTTGTGGTTCCTGGCTACCTGTTGGCTGGTGGCTATCTACCCCGAGCGACCTCTGAGTACGGTTGCCGTCATTGTTGTCTGTGGTGGGTGGGTCTTGCTCGCAGGGTGTCTGCGTTCGATTCGTGGTGCAGAGTTGGTCACGGAACCCTCTACGACGCCAGACACAGAGCCAGCCAGCTCCGACGATTCCTAGCTGCCTGGCCGAAACCACTGCCGAATAGGCCGTTAAACATCTCAGTCCGAACAACACAGCACAATAAAGCGGCCACCGATCATAAAAGTCGGGTGGCCGCTCTATCTCTTATAGGGGTGCTAGCTCAACCTGTCCGTGGGGCATGCAGGCCCTGAGCGACGGCGACATCCCGCAGCCAGCGCCCGCCCTCAAGCAGAAATGTTGCAAGGATGAGGGCGATTACTACCATGATGACCCAGCCGGGGTACCTATTGCCGTTCCCATGGCTACCTGCGAAGAAGAAGTACACGTACGGCGCTATGAAGGTGATGAGGGTGACCAGCAGGCCGGTGAAGCGGGTGCGGCGTCGTTGGCCCGCCACCATCGCCATGATGCCCCAGGTGTAGGGCACAGCGGTAACAATGTCGATGGTCCACAGCACGAAGGGGTTGCCACGAAATCCTGGGGCGAAAGTCGCTGGCAGTGCCCGTAACGAGGAATAGATGAACACCACCGAGTAGGCAAGGAATTTCGGGTTGTGCAGAAGACGGACTACGTCGGCCCGAGGCACCAGGCTCACTCCGGCTTCACGTAGAGCGCTCAGGGTGTGTTGGGAGACCCGCAACGGGTCTGTACCTTCCAGAACGGTGCGTAGATAACCGATCTGCTCAGGGGTGCCGTCGGCCCACTCGTACAGGAGTTGCCGCGGGCTGACGGCGACCACAACAGTGTCGTTGTCCTCGCTATCGTGCACGGAAGCGATATGAACAAGTTCCTTGCCCAGGATCTCTCGCAGCTGGGCGAGCTGCTCGGGGGTCACTTCACTCAGCCACAGGTGTTGCCCGTGTTCTACGGCTAAGGACAGCGCGTGTCCCAGCGCCCAGCCATGCTCGTCGGGGGTCAGTAGTTCCTTGGAGTTGGAGACGTGGGCAAGTTCGGGGACATCGGCGACATTGAAACGTGTCAGGTCGCCAACCCTATCGACTTCCGCCACTGTCCGCAGGACCTCAGGGTCTAGGACGTGGCGTTGCACAATAGGTAGCTCGATGACGGAGCGCAGGGCTAGCAAGTTCATCATCGAGGAACGGAAAGTACGAGTGTTTTCAGGCATTGATTCGAGTTTAAAGGAGCAGGTTGAAGTTTGATGAATTCTGTACACCGACGCGGCTGATGGCTGTGTCGCTGCTTATCGACGTCGCGCCTACCGCACGTTTGCTGCAAAGTTGGCACGGGGATACCGTATAAGCATGTGTGCTACTTTTGAGCTTACTGGGGAAAGGAAAATCAATAAGCAGGGGGTCCGTCTTTATCGTATTCGGGCAACACGGGACATTGCTGCTCGTGGTGTTCGTGCGGGCGACCTTGGTGGATGGGTCAGTTCTACGCATATGACGACGGGGGAACTCCGCATTGCCAAGGATGCTTGGGTGTCGCATGAGGCTGAAATATTCGAAGATGCATGCGTTACTGATAGTGCGCGTGTGGGTGGGCACGCGCGGGTTTGCGGTCACACAATGATTTCTGGATATGCCAGAGTGGACGGCTGGTCGCGAGTGTATGGCCGCGCACACGTCTTTGAGACAGCGGTGGTGGATGGCAATGCGAGAGTGGGTGGTAACGCTCGCGTGTTGGGAGCGGCCCATATTCATGATCACGTCCAGGTACGAGGAGAAGCATGCGTGGCAGGAGAGGCTTCGCTTTATGACCGCGTATGTGTTGGCGGTCAGGCGCGCATATCCGGGTCGGCTTACTTATGTGGGCGTGCTGTTATTGCGGGCAATGCCGCTATTGCTGAGGATGCATATTTCCAAGTATTTGAGACACTTGAGACCTTTGAAGATAGTGTCGAGCTTATCCGCACGGCTCTTCCCAATGGGGAGTATGGTGCGCAGGTGCGAATTGGAACGTGGATAGGTGACATTGGTTCTGTTGTTGATCAACTGTTCTTGTGCTGGCAACGGCATCAGCATGCGCGGTGCTCACAATCAGAATGGATGGAACGTGCCCTTCAGATCCGATCAAGGTGTTAGAAAAGGCGATCTTGGTGGATGGGTGAGCTCGAAATATTTGAATGATGGCACCCTTCGGATTAGTGGGGAAGCATGGGTTGCGGGCGATGCCATAGTGAAAGAAAACGCGCGAGTTGAGGGTAATGCTTGCGTAAAAGACAACGCCGTTGTCGCTGGTAGCGTTCGTGTTTCGCGCTGTGCAGTGGTTGAAAAAGGCGCAATGATATGGGGGACTAAGAGGTAACAGATTGGGCACGCGTTGGCGGCAGCGCGCGGATAATGGGTGAGGGGAGAATTTATCGTGATGCTTATATTGACACTAACGCTCATATCTGGGGTGATGAGGGGGTAATTGATATTTTTCGGAATGCTCACTGTGTCACACTTGGACCATTTGGCCCTTATGGAAGCGACATGACCATCGCTAGGCTTCGGGATGGTGGATGCTTGATCTATCAGTTCATGAATGGCTGGATTGGCACGCCTCAGGCCATGCGAGAGAACACTGATGAGATTATTGAACTAGTGGCTGACCGTCGTATTAGCCGGTGTGAAGAGTGGGATGCGTGGGCTGAACAATACCAAAGGCTCGCGGATTTGGCTGATTCTATGGTGAAAACCTGGAACGTATGTGCGGGCTAGTAAACGTGCTTATATCTCGGAATTCTGGTGCCAGTGTCAACTATTATGGCGCTATGCCCCGTAGACGATTGTTAACAGCGCTGCCGGACATTACTCTCATTTGCTCTGTGTTGGCTGCGGTCGCTTTCGACGTATTCATTCCATTGGTGATCTTGTACTCTGCGATGTGGCTAAAGGTGCTGGCTTGTGGTGCGATCGCCGTGCTGATCGTCCTGGGTGTGGGCATATTACGGAATCTTCGGTCGGCGGGAGCGACGACCAATGCGGGTGATGCTCCTGGTGTTCTGATCACTACTGGGTATTATTCGCGTTCGCGGAACCCGTACTACCTGGTGTGCCTACTCCTGCTGGGCGCTGTGGCGTTTGCGCTGGGTAGCGTCAGTGCGTTTGTTGCTCCCATCATCTACTTCATAGTCATGAACGTTGTGGTCATCCCTGCAGAGGAACGCATTCTGCGCCATAGGTTTGGCAGTGAGTATGACGATTACACGCACCGTACTCACCGCTGGTTGTCTATTTATTCTCGCTCATGAAGTCCTTGAAGTCTTGCTCGCGCGGGTAGTTGGGCATGGGGGCTGGCGTTTCCTCAATGAAGGAGCGGATAGCCTCAAATGCGCGGCTCGGTTTCCCAGGAGATGCAGTTTCGAGAACGTGGTGCCCTAAACCGGTGAAGTAGTGGACGCGTTCCATTGCCGGATAGGCTGTTTCAAAGGCTAGTTGGGTGCGGCGATTAACGTAGGTGCATTCTCCGATAAGCAACATTCCAGGCGTAGGGTTGTTACTAAAAGCGTTCATATCGAAATTATAATTTTTGTAATTATTTACCTGAACGTTTGCTTTCAAGTTCATGCGAAGCCCATCTTTTTCCGTTATCGGCGGTAGTGAATCCCGATCATCGGGGCATACGCTGCTTTGCGAATGCATATTAAGTTCCTTAGTGCCCATAAGGTTGGTTGCCTCTTCTTGGGTTATGAAGTTGTTTGCTGTCGGCATAAGGAAGAAACCTAGTAAGATTCGCGGCCTTACCAGCAATGACATGTTGCTTTCTTGTTGTTTTTCACCGACGCTTTGCTTTATGGGATTGTCTTTCCCTGCTTGGGGAATGTGTTCGTTCAGGTATTTTTCGCTTTGCTCAAGGTCAAGTGGCAATCCTCCCGGTTCAGCAAACACAGCTTTGGCAACGCGGGGTGAAATACGGGGATCGGCTAATGCTGAGGCTAAAAGCGTGCTGCCGTAGGATTGCCCGACCATAATCACCTTGTCGTTGGGGATCTTCTCTAGCACGGCGGCGAGATCGTCGATGTTGCGTTGATGGGAATATTGTTGGGCAGGGATGAAGTCGCTGCGGCCACTACCTACCTGGTCGTAAAGGTAGGTGTCGTATCCGAGTGAGGTGAATTGGTTGAAGAAAGTCACGTCAGAGTGGGAAACAGAACCGCCAGGTCCGCCGTGAAGGAAGAGTAGTGCGGGTTTTTCTTTGGCGGCTTCACCGCCGTTCAGGTGGTAGTAGGCGATGTTACTTCCAGTGGGTAGGTTCCAGTGACGTGTGGGTGTTTCAGGAAAGTCTTCACTGGCTGCTACTGTTGTTGGCGCGTTCGGAATGCACAGGTATCCGCTGAACCCAATAGGAAGTAGTGCCATAACAATAAGGATGACGGTACGAATACTTTTTATGTCTCGTTTGCGCATGCCTAGCCATGCAATCGCTACTGTGGTCAGTAGTGCCACCACAAATCCTGCCCAGCCGTTCCAGAGCCCATTGCTGAGAAGAATTCCAACGTAGAATGCAAGGGGCGGGACGACCACAATATAGGGCCAGGGGCTGTATATAATTCTTTTTACAACTGCCACTATCTTATGCATCGCTATATCCTTATAATTTTTTGTTAAAAATTTTGATGCCTATGATATGTGCTTAATTGATTCTCCGCTAGGGGCTTATCTCCCCTTTTTGGAATAGAGCCTGCTCTACCCGTCGCGCTGTCCTCATGGCAATTCCATGTAACCACAGTATTTTATAGCGCGGCCCCAAGATTTTTCGCGGCGTCGATAAGCTCGGTCGCCCAGCGTGCACCAGGGTGGGGGCGGAGTCGTTCGGCGGGGCCGGATATGGAGAGTACGGCGACGATGCTCCCGGTGTGGTCAAAAACGGGGGCGGAAAGGCTAGCAAGCCCGGGTTCGCGTTCGCTGACGGATTCGGCGTAACCGGTGCTGCGAACACGTTGAAGGGTGGCAGGGGTGAACGCGGCGTCGGCAAGAATGGAGTCTCGAAGAGTGGGCGGTGCGTAAGCCATGAAGACGTGCGCGGAGGAACCTGCGGTGAGCGGCATGCGGGATCCGACGGGGACGGTGTTTTGCAGCCCGGACGGGGGTTCTTTGCTCGCGATGCAGGTACGGGACGTTCCGGTGAGGCGGTAGAGCTGCACGGACTCCCCGGTGCGCTGCATGAGTGCATTCATGATGGGGGTGGCGGCGTCGATGAGCGTGTCAGAGCTGCCGGATCCGAGTGAGGTGAGTGCGCTGCCAATGCTCCAGCGTCCGTCGGCGGTGCGGCTCAGCATGCGGTGCGTTTCCAAGGCTGTGGCCAGTCTGTGTGCGGTCGCGCGGGGCAGTTTAGTGGCCTGGCAGAGTTCGGCGAGGGAGCGTGGTTGGTCGGCGATGGTGGTGAGGATGAGCACTGCTCTATCGAGAACTTTGATGCCGCTTCCTGAGGCCGCGTCCGGTGCGTTATACTGTCCCATGACACGATACTAACATCTCATGGAATGAGAATTCTAGAATATTTCTAGAACAATTTTTGCTATTGAGATGGACTCACTTTTTAACCCAGATACCGAGGTGACTTCCCATGACCAGCCCCATGGATCATCTGACAATGGCCGAGAAGGTGTGGAACAACCACATTGTTCTCAAAGGAGACAACGGCGAACCGGATTTGATCTACATTGACCTGCAGCTTCTGCACGAAGTCACCTCGCCTCAGGCGTTTGACGGACTGCGGTTGGCAGGACGCGCTTTACGACGCCCCGACCTCACCCTGGCCACAGAAGACCACAACGTCCCCACTGAAGGTATCAAAACTGGTGCCATCACGGAGATTAATGACCTCATTTCCCGCACCCAAGTGGAAACCCTGCGCAAAAATGCTGAAGAATTTGGTGTCCGTATCCATCCCATGGGCGATGTTGAACAAGGCATTGTGCATGTTGTCGGTCCGCAGCTGGGGCTGACCCAGCCTGGCATGACCGTGGTCTGTGGCGATTCCCACACCGCAACCCACGGCGCGTTCGGTGCCATCGCCTTCGGTATTGGCACCTCCGAGGTGGAGCATGTGATGGCCACCCAAACGCTGCCGCTGAAACCGTTCAAAACTATGGCCATCAACGTGTCCGGCGAGCTGCCTGACGGGGTCACAGCGAAGGATCTGATTTTGGCCATTATCGCCAAGATTGGTACCGGCGGCGGCCAGGGGCACATTATTGAGTACCGTGGCGAAGCCATTGAAAAACTGTCCATGGAAGCCCGCATGACCATCTGCAACATGTCCATTGAGGCGGGCGCCCGTGCTGGCATGATCGCCCCCGACGAGGTGACCTTCAACTACCTCAAAGACCGTCCGCACGCGCCGCAGGGTGCCGACTGGGATGCCGCAGTGGAGTATTGGAAGAGCCTGCGTACCGACGACGGCGCAGTGTTCGACACTGTGGTAGACATTGACGGATCCGCCCTCACCCCGTTTGTTACCTGGGGAACTAACCCCGGCCAGGGTGTGCCGCTCGGCGCATCAGTACCGTACCCCGACGAGTTCGCCGAAGAATCCGCACGCGCCGCCGCAGAAAAAGCCCTGGACTACATGGGTCTCACACCGGGAACTCCCCTGCGGGAGATTCCGATTGACACCGTGTTCGTCGGTTCCTGTACCAACGGCCGCATCGAAGATATGCGCGCCGCTGCCGAAGTGCTCAAAGGCCGTACCATCGCCGATTCCGTACGGATGCTCGTGGTTCCCGGCTCCGCCCGCGTGCGCGAACAAGCAGAGTCTGAGGGGCTGGACGACATCTTCACCGCCGCAGGAGCAGAATGGCGCCAGCCCGGATGTTCCATGTGCCTGGGAATGAACCCGGACCAGCTGAAACCGGGGGAGCGCAGCGCCTCTACCTCCAACCGCAACTTTGAGGGCCGCCAAGGAAAAGGTGGGCGCACGCACCTGGTGTCACCGCACGTCGCGGCAGCCACCGCCGTTGTCGGACGTCTGGCATCGCCTGCAGATCTTTAGAGTGGATTTTGAGAGTAAAGGACAAGCACTGATGGATAAGTTCACTACCCACGCGGGCGTTGGTGTGCCGCTGAAGCGCTCCAACGTGGACACTGACCAGATTATTCCCGCCGTCTACCTCAAGCGTGTGACCCGCACCGGCTTCGAGGATGGCCTATTCTCCGGCTGGCGCCAAGACCCCGATTTTGTGCTCAACCAAGACGCCTTCAAAAACGGCTCCATTTTGGTGGCGGGCCCCGACTTTGGTACCGGCTCCTCCCGCGAACACGCCGTCTGGGCACTCATGGACTACGGTTTCCGCGTGGTGTTCTCCTCACGGTTCGCCGACATTTTCCGAGGCAACTCCGGAAAGTCGGGACTGCTTGCGGCACTAATGGAGGAATCCGACATTGAGCTTCTGTGGAAGCTGATGGAGGAAACACCCGGCCTGGAACTCACGGTTGACCTGGAAAAGCGCACCGTCTCTGCGGGCGAGTACATCCTGCCTTTTGAAGTGGATGATTACACCCGCTGGCGCCTCATGGAGGGCTTGGACGATATTAGCCTCACCCTCCGCAACGAGGACGCCATCAAAGAATTTGAGGAGAAGCGCCCGAGCTTCATGCCCACCACCATGTAGGTACTACTTCACCGGCAGCGGGCTCTCCAGGTAGTCCGCGCCGATGAGTTCGCTTTTGTCAAAGCTCAGCACCCAGGTAGAGGCTTTCTTGCTGGGAAACGCCGCCGCGTCATGCTCTGCGTCTTCAGCACCGGCCAGCGAGGCAAGCATCCCCGGAATGATGGTGCCCTGCGCAACGACAACTACGGTTTCACCGGGTTTCACCAGTTCCATCAGGGCCTCCCGCGCCGTGCGTGGCGAATCCACCCAGGCGGCATCCCCCAGCAGAGGGTTGACCTGAACGGTGACGCCCAGGGCGTCGGCAAGCGGCTGCGCCGTGGACCGGCAGCGGTCGGGAAGCGCCGAATATACCTTGTCTGGGTGATACGCGGCGAGCATCGGCGCCAGTGCCTCGGCCTGCTTGCGGCCCTTCTTATCCAGTGGCCGAGTGTCATCAGCACCGGGTGCACCGGACCACGTGGCGGCGCTGTGGGCATGTGCGTGTCGAACGTACAGAATCCGTGCGGTTGGTTCAGTGGTGATTAGCTCCGCTGCCTGGGTCACCACGCCTCGATCCACATCATAAGTGAGCAGGCTTTTCGCCTCCTCGACGCTCACCCAGCGCAGCTCATCCACCTCCTCATTCGGGGTAAACGTGCCCTCTAGGACCTCGGCCGTCCAATAAAACACCACCTTGGTGCGATCCTTCACCGGGTAACTGACGTGCCCCAACAGCGCGCCCAATTGCGCCGAGTAGCCGGTTTCCTCCAGAATTTCCCGCGCCGCCGTCACCGGGAGTGACTCACCCGGATCCAGCTTGCCTTTCGGCAAAGACCAGTCATCATAGAACGGGCGGTGCGCCACAGCAATCTCATGGTGTTCACCTGACCTGCGCCACAGCACCGCCCCCGCCGCGAACGTGGGGCGCACAAACCCCTCCAGAATCTCCCGCGTAATGGCCTGAGTATGCACCATGATGCGACCTTTCTCCTGCGACAACGAATTCCCTACATTCTAAGCCACCTGCCGCTTATCCACCGCATATCTGCTTATCGACGCCCCGTGATCAGTTGCGGTTGTGCGGTGGGTTCTGTGGGGATGCCGGTGCTCAGTGATCTTCCTTTTGGCATCCTGTTGCACATCGGAACCGTGGAACATGGCCCTATTGCCGGGATGGACCCGAGCTACTATCTGAATCTAGCGTTGAATCAATTTTATGCAGATTTTTTCGTTATCTCGATGGAAACTATATCGGCTTCAATAATGCGTATATCTTTTAAACTACCGAGGTTATTGTAGCTGATGTTATGGCATGTGTGCGCTGCGACGATAATGGCTATATCGCTGCGTATGCTCAACCTCTTGATAGCGGTGGCTGAGGTGTAATCCATAGGTCTGATATTCAAGTTTGCTCCGACGTGTAGTTGTACATAATTTTCTACCCCTATCCTTTGTTGGTGTGCGTTGATACCGTCCCTGCTGAGGGGGTGATGCCCACAAAGCACGACGAGGAAGGGTGAGTAGATAATGAGAATGCCGCTGGGAGTGGAACAGGGAAAAACACTACTAACAAGGGTAACGCTTGTGGTTGCTTCGGCTGCCGCTACCTTTGCTTTTATGCCGACATCGGCAGCAGCTCCGACAGGTCAAGGCGAGCAAAGGCAGGTAGCCGCAACGCAAGATTCCCATGAGACTGTCGATTTATACGGTAAGCAAGTAGACCGTGACGTCGCAGAAAACCTCAAAAAATATGCGCAAGAAAACAACCTGGACTTGGAGGCGGAGTTCAAGGAAAAGCCGGTAACACAAGACCCCAACGCTATCGAAGAAGATCGTGGAGGAGTCGAAGTACCTGATGGGTACGTGTACGATCCAAGCCGTGGAGCGCTCCACGACTATTGCACAAATTCTCCAGACCAGTTTCCGGCACCTGGGGTGAATGCGGACTTCTCTGGGGCCTGCGCTATTCATGACATGTGCTATGAGAAGGATTATGGAAATGCTGACGCTATGGTTGCTTGTGACACTGCGTTTCTGAAGAACCTCAGAACGGTTTGCAAAGCTGTATATACATCGGCTTTAGACCCGCGGCTTTCCGGTTGTTTAAACACAGCTGATACGTACTACAAGGCAGTAGTTGCTGTTCATCCAAAAAACTACTTCCGATGAAAAATGTGGGAAGTGTTCAACCGAAGTAGGTAAATCCCTGGAAGGGAGTGAAAAGAATGTCTGTTGCTAAGCGCATGGGTATGTTCGGCCTGTTAGGCGTGATCGGCATTATTGTTGCCTTTGGTGGGGCTGCCTTGGCGCGCAATAATGGTCTCGATTTTGTATCGCCAATAATGCAAGTGCTCTTTATTGTCGCTCTTTCATCGGTATGTGCGGCACTGTGGACGCCTCTGTTGAGCAAAGTACCCAGTCGTATTTTTGTGCCACTTGCGGCACTAGCTGCTGTGGTATCGGTGATCTGCTTCTACATGATGAGGCAGGAAGCGAATGAGCCGGTAATCTTCTCCCCATGGCTTCTCGGCTATCCATTGTTGGGATTGTCGCTGTGCGCTATTGCACAGCGATTCAGCACAAGGACACACAACAATACATAGGTAACTACTATGTGAAGCAGCGTAACCCAACCCCACCAATCCGACCCGCACATTAGAGTGGGAGGTAAATGTTGCTACAAACGTGGGAGTGTCCATGGTTAAGGTTGCCGTGATGGGTGCGGGTTCGTGGGGAACCACCCTGGCCAAGGTTTTTGCGGACGCAGGCAATAGCGTTGTGCTGTGGGTGCGCAAGGAGGCCGTAGCCAGGAAGATTCAGATCAGCCGGGAGAATGAGAAGTATCTGCCGGGCCTGATTCTTCCTCGGGGGATTGCCGCCACGTCGGACCCGCTGGTGGCGTTGTCGGACGCGGATATTGTTGTGCTGGCAGTACCATCGCAGACGCTGCGTGAGAACCTGGCCCGCTGGAAGGACGACATTCCGGCGGATGCAACTTTGGTGAGTTTGGCCAAGGGCATTGAACGGGATACGCATTTACGCATGACGCAGGTGGTCGCAGAGGTTGCTCAGGTGGATCCGAGCCGTATCGCAGTGTTGTCTGGCCCGAACTTAGCCCGCGAGGTGGCGCTGGAGCAGCCCGCCGCGACGGTGATTGCGTGTACGGATGAGGAGCGCGCGAAGCAGGTGCAGGCTGCGGTTGCAGCCCCATATTTTAGGCCGTATACGAATGTGGATGTGATTGGCTGTGAGATTGGCGGCGCGTGTAAGAACGTGATTGCGCTGGCCTGCGGTATGGCGACGGGCAAGGGGCTCGGCGAGAATACGTTGGCATCGTTGATCACCCGCGGTTTGGTGGAGATTTCGCGCCTGGGTGAGGCGCTGGGGGCGGATGTGAGAACGTTTTCGGGTCTCGCCGGGATGGGTGACTTGGTGGCTACGTGTTCGTCGCCGCTGTCGCGTAATCGTAGTTTTGGTCAGCGGCTTGGCCGGGGTGATTCCTTGGATCAGGCTCGTCACGCTACCCATGGACAGGTGGCGGAGGGCGTGGTGTCGTCGCAGTCGATTTTTGATTTGGCAACTAAGACGGGCGTCGATATGCCGTTGACCCAGGCCGTGTACATGGTGTGCCACAAGGGGATGAGCGTGGATGACATGATTACGGCATTGATGGGGCGTTCCAAGAAAGCTGAGTAAGAAAGCCGAGTTAGGTAGGACAGGGTAGGATTTTTCTTCATGAGCACTACTGGTAGCCCCACTGATCGTATTCGCGTCGCCGTCATTTATGGCGGCCGGAGTTCCGAGCATTCTGTGTCGTGTGTGTCGGCTGGGGCGGTGATGGCGCACCTCGACACTAACAAGTACGAGGTCATCCCCGTCGGCATTTCGTTGGATGGTGCGTGGATGGTGGGGGAATCGGATCCAGAGAAGCTGACTATCGCTGATCGCACGTTGCCAAAGGTGGAGCCGCGTGATCAGGTTCGTCTATCCATCGATCCTTCTCATAGGGGTGAGTTCCGCTATATTTCTGGCCACCACACGGGTGAGTTGTATGCGACAGCTGATGTGGTGTTCCCGGTGCTGCATGGCCGTTTCGGTGAGGACGGCACCATTCAGGGCTTCTTCGAGCTGTCCAGTGTTCCGTTTGTCGGCGCGGGTGTGCTGGCCTCCGCCAATGCTGTTGATAAGGAGTTCACTAAGAAACTGCTGGCCGCCGAAGGTCTGCCGGTGGCACGCGAGGTGATTTTACGACGCCGCGCCGAACTCACCGAACAGGAGAAAGACCTGCTGGGTCTTCCCGTATTTGTCAAACCCGCCCGCGGTGGTTCCTCCATCGGTGTGTCTAAGGTGACCTCGTGGGATGATTTTCCCGCCGCCGCCGAGTTGGCGCTCCAACATGATGAGAAGGTGCTGGTGGAGTCTGAGGTTGTTGGCGCTGAGGTCGAGTGCGGTGTGCTGCAATACCCGGACGGCAGTGTGGTTGCTTCCGTTCCCGCGCAGCTCATGGGCACCGGTGACGGCGATGAGGGATTCTACGGTTTTGACACCAAGTACCTCGACGACATTGTCACTGCCCAGATACCCGCCCCGCTTGACGATGCCACCACGGAACTGATTTCTTCTCTTGCCATTGAGGCATTCCACGCACTTGATGGCGAGGGTCTGGCCCGCGTTGATTTCTTTGTCACTGACAATGGACCCGTGGTCAACGAGGTCAACACCATGCCCGGTTTCACCCCCATCTCCATGTACCCACAGGTGTTCGCGGCCTCTGGTGTGCCGTACGAAGACCTCCTGGATATCATGATTCAGCGTGCACTCAGCGACCAATGATTGCAGATGATCTTGCCGCGTTTCTGGTACGCAGGGAACCTATTTTTCACAACCCAGAGGTGATCTGGGACGAGGCTTCCTTCGATGCGGAAATCGCATCGGATTTTCGTGAAATTGGCGCCTCAGGTAGTTGCTACGAACGCCAGGCTATAAAAGACGTCGTCCTTGGCAGGCTGGCGGGCACACACGAGGATTCCCTTGCTGATGATTTCCGCATGGATGACGTTGAGGTTATCCAACTCAGCCACACCATCATTCAGGTCCGCTACACGCTGCTTACCGACGCCCGCGTCACCCGGCGTTCCACGCTGTATCGCCGCAACTCAGACACAGGCTACTGGCAAGCAGTTTTCCACCAAGGAACAGTGGTAGCTGACTAAGCCCTCGGCAGGTGTTCATTAATCGCCGAACTAATCCCCACAATTACCGCATTGCCTGCGGATTGTGGCATGGAGACGGCTACCTCGGCCTCGCGGTCTAAGGCAAACCAGGTGCTGGAGGTGGTGCCGTTGGCGAGGGTGGTGTCCTCGAACCAGGGGATGTCGTTGACTTGCTGGAGTTGCGCGCCGGGCGCGTAGCCGGGGGCGGGGGCCACGCCGCAGCGCAACACCACGGGTTCCTGGCCCTCGGCTGTCCACGCAGCAGAGGCGGCGGGCAAACCTGAGGCGGTGACGCTCGCGGCGTCGAGACGAGTGAAATCCCCGAGGGTATTCGGGAGCGCCGAGAGCAGGGCGTCGCAACGGTCTTCAGTGCCCGCAGATTCCAGGGTGGCAAGCGGCGCGGGATGGGGATTGACGGCAACGGTGCTCAGGTCAGACATGGACTCTCCGAGGTCATCAACAGGGTTGGCGTGACTGCCCAGAGCGGCGCGGGTGGTTGTGACTGCCACGGCAGGGTGGCGGTTCACGGAATACCAGGTTTCCAGGTTGGCACCCGGGGTGGCGTCTACCACACGAAGCCAGGTACTCCCGGCGGCATCGGTGGTGTGAGAAAGAGTGGTGTACTGCAACGGCAGCGAGACCCCGCAGCGCAGAGTGATGCTTTCCGTCGAGTTGGAGGACCAAGCGGCGGCACCTGCGGGGGCGGGCTCGGCAATGTCGGTGCGGCGGTGACCCAGCAGCGAACTGGGCAGACGGTCGATCAGGGTTGAGCATTCGGGGGAGGAGGCATCGGGGGAGTCGATCGCGCTCATGGCCACGGGCTGCCGCGCCACCTTGTCGTAGAACATGCGGGCACCAACAAGCACCGCAATGACCATCGTTAACGCCAATATCAGAGCAAGAACAAGCGGAGCACGGTTTAATGGTAAGAACTGGTCGGTACTCACATCAGTGTCCATGGTGCTGGTTCTATCGCCGGTCATATCGTTTAAGCCTACCCATCGCACGAAAGGGCGTTGCTACGTGACTGCGAAGCCGCTGCACTTTCCCAGCCGCTACACCGGCCCTACCGTCGCCGATGTCGGTGAACGCGCGGTCACCCTCGCCATTCAACGTATGGCACCCAGCTCACGCAACGGTGACGATGCCGCAGTGCTTGCCACGCCAGCTCCCAACACACGCACTGTCGTCAGCACTGATGTGCTGGTGGAGGGGCGGCATTTTTCCCTCAACTGGTCCTCAGCGGAGGAAGTCGGGCGGAAAGCAATAGTCCAAAACTTCGCTGATATTGAAGCCATGGGCGCGCGCCCCGTCGCCGCGTTGCTCGGCCTGACCATGCCCGGCCACACTCCGCTCAACTTCGTCCAACGCCTTATCGCCGGAATGTGGGATAAAACTCTCCAGCACAATTCCGAACTCGTGGGTGGCGACCTCACGCGGGCGGACACACTGATTGTGTCCATTACAGCCATCGGAATCCTCGGCGGTTCCAGTCCAGCACTCACCCTTGACCGCGCGCGTGCCGGTCAGCGCCTCGTGGCCAGCGGCCCTATTGGCTACTCCGCCGCCGGGCTCGCCCTTCTTCGCCACCACGGGCGCACCGGTATCCCCGCAGGTTTCGCTCCGCTTATCGACGCCCACTGTGCCCCCACACTCATCCCAGGGCGAGGTGTTATTGCCAGGGCAACCGGTGCCACCGCCATGACCGACAACTCCGACGGCCTGATCGTGGACCTCACCACCATGGCGCGCCGCTCCAACGTGCGAATAGACCTCGACAGCGCCGCCATCACTCCCGACAGCCTCCTCCGCAAAGCAGGCGACCACTTAGGCATTGACCCCTGGTCATGGGTTCTCACCGGTGGGGAAGACCACACCCTTCTAGCCACCACCACCAGCGATGCCCCCTCGGGATTCCGCACCATCGGACGGGTCCACCGCACCCACGCCGCCGCACACGTGACCATGGACGGCTACCCCCCCACATACACAGCGGGTTGGGAGAGCTTTTAGCCCAGCAGCACGCTAGTTTAGTAACAGAACTTTGTTGGCAAAAAGGAGCATAATCATGAACTCACGCCCACTCCCTGTAGAGGAAGGCTGGGCCACAGTCCTCGAACCGGTCGCAGACCGCATCCACAGCATGGGAGACTTCCTACGGGAAGAAAACGCCTCCGGCAGGGGATACCTCCCCGCAGGCAATGACGTCCTACGCGCATTCACCTACCCATTCGACGAGGTCAAGGTCATTATCGTAGGGCAAGACCCGTATCCCACGCCCGGGCACGCCATGGGGCTATCGTTTTCCACTGCGCCGGGTGTGCGGCCACTGCCGCGCAGTTTGGTGAATATATTTAAAGAATATTCCAGCGATCTTGGCCTGCCCATGCCGGAAGACGGGGACCTCACCCCGTGGTCGGAACAAGGCGTGGCGCTGTTCAACCGCGTCCTAAGCGTACAGCCAGGTAAGGCAGGTTCGCATCGTGGCAGAGGCTGGGAAGAGGTGACTGAACATGCCCTTCGCGCCCTCGCTGGGCGCGGGAAACCTTTGGTCGCAATTTTGTGGGGCCGTGACGCGCAGAACACGCAAAAGTTCTTAGGAGATACTGCGTGCATTTGCTCGCCGCACCCCTCACCATTGTCAGCGGCGCGGGGATTTTTCGGTTCCAAGCCGTTCAGCCACGCGAATGAACTTTTAGTGCAACAGGGTGCGGAGCCTGTGAACTGGCAGTTGTAAACTTGTTTGCTATGGCATATCCGACGCGTCTCGATGGTGCTGCCTTGCACAGCTGGGCTGGCAGGGCGGTGGCATGCCTATCCGCTAGGCGCGCCGAGCTCAACGCCCTGAACGTGTTTCCTGTGCCGGACGCGGACACGGGTTCCAATATGGCTCACACTATGGAATCCGCCTTGGCGGAAGCTGACAAATTGTTTGCCGCTTCCGAAGAATCCGGCTCCGAGGTTCCCAGTGTGCACAATGTTGCCGCAGCACTGGCCAGCGGCTCCGTGCGCGGTGCGCGCGGTAACTCCGGTGTGGTGCTTACCCAAGTGCTGCGCGGCATCGCTCAGGTCGCGGCACATGGAAACATCGACGGAACGGCGGTGCGCGATAGCCTGGCCATTGCGTTGGATATGGTGGATCGTGCCATTACGGACCCAGTAGAGGGGACCGTGCTGACAGTGCTACGGGCGACGTCGGTAGCCGCGAATGAGGAAGACGATGATTCCCTGCATGCCGTGGTGAAAGCGGCAGTGGATGCAGCACGCACGGCGTTGGCTAATACCCCATCCCAACTTGATGTGTTGCGCGATGCCGGTGTCGTTGATGCTGGTGGCCAAGGGTTTGTGTTCCTGATGGAAACGCTGCTGGATGAAATTGAAGGCCGCGAGGATGAGCGCATTCCTGAGCCACTGATGGCGGTGCCGCAGGGAGTATCTGCGGGCATGTCCGGACTGCAAAGCGTGCAGCACATTGGTGCGAAGGCGTCGAATCACCCCGTTCCAGTGCTGCGTCCCACATTTTTGGACACTCCGGGTACGCTGGCGGCGGCGCCGTCGCATTCGCCGGGCAGGCATCGCAGGCAGCCCGATCCGGTGCCTGAGCCACGGCACCCAATTGATCGCCCCAGTTCTCACGGCAGTAAGCAGGAACTGGAGGTGATGTTCTTCTTCCACGTCTCAGAACAGATGTACCTAGAACAGTTGGAGTCGCGCCTGTCTGAACTGGGAAACAGCCTGGCCATCGCTCGGGAAACCGAAACATTTGCGTTGGTGCATATTCACAGCGCTGAGGCCGGCAAGGTGATCGAAACGGCCTTTGCCCTCGGCGAGGTGACTGGGCTCCGGCTGGAGGTGCTGCCCGATCCCACCAAGGTCGACGCGCCCACACGCATTGTGTTGGCGGTGGCACCGGAAGGCACGTTGGCGCGCTTGTTCCAGGACGCCGGTGCCGTGGTGGTGACCACCAGTGCGGACGAGGACATGGATGAGGTGGAAATCGTCTCCCGCATCGTCGCCGCTGTGCGCAGGTATTCGGCATCCGAGGTGATTTTCCTGCCCAACGGCATGCTGTCCAAGCGGGAATTGGTGTCCGCGGAACTCGCGAGCCATGCTTCCGAGCGATCCATGACCATCTTGTCCACATCAAAGCTTGTCAACGGCTTGGCGGCGTTGGCAGTGCATGATCCGACCCAGCCTGTCGCAGTGGACGCCTACGCCATGACGGAAGCGGCAAACAACATGCGCACCGCAGATATGCACCCGGCGACTCGGGCGGCACTGACTCAAGCGGGAGCGTGTTCGAAAGGCGACATCCTCGTCGAGTCAGGTGGCCAAATTGTTCTGGTGGAGGAAAATATTCAAGACGCCGTTAATCGCACCTGTGACCTGCTTCTTCAATCCGGTGGCGAAATGGTGACCATCCTGGCCACCGACGATGCCCGTGCCGATATTGACTTAGATGTGCTACAACGGTTCCTAGAACCGTGGGGCGATGTGGATATTGCCATGTACCCTGCGGAAGGAATGAAGTACAGCGTGGAGATTGGGGTGGAGTAGAAACTGTGTTGGGGTGGGTAGATAACCGACCGCTCAGCGACCTGCTGCCTGACAAAGAAGCAAAGGCGTTGGCCAAAGCGTTCGGTTATCGGACTGTCCAGGATTTGCTGGAACATTACCCACGCACCTGGTCCCACCACGGCACAGGTGTGAACCTGGACACGGTGAATGAGGGGGATATTGTCACCTGCGTTGGGGAAATTGTCTGGGAACACACGAGCTTCACCTCCAGCGGCAAAATGATGCACAAGGTGGTCATTTCCGATGGCTCCGGTGGACAAATCGGTGCTACATTTTTTCAGGCGAAACTTCCCGCCCGGCAGCTTATTGCAGGCGCGCGCGCCATGTTTTCCGGAAAATTGACCTTCTACCGGGGTAATCCGCAGCTGTCGCACCCCACCTATGTGCTGTTGAAGGGAGACAAGGGAAATCGCCCCCGCACTGGTGCCGGGAGCGGCGGTTTGCGTTCGCTGAGCGCCTATGGGGATGCCTCCTCCATGCAGGAACTTCTCTCCAGCATGGAGTTTCTTCCCGTCTATCCCGGCACCAAGGCGGTGCCCTCGTGGCGTGTCCTGGGCGCGATCAATGAAGTGCTCAACCACACTGACCCCGTGCCCGAACCGCTGGATGTGGTGCCCGAGGGGCTGGTGTCGTTCGATGAGGCAGTGCGGGGTATCCATCGTCCGGACTCCCGCGGCGCCGAGCCTCTAATCGAACGGCTGAAATACAACGAAGCACTATCCTTGGCACTGGTCATGGCGCTGCGGAGGGCAGATGTGGCGGCGCGTGTGGCACCTACCTGCCCGCCGTTGGCGGAAGGATACCGAACCTCGCTGCTCTCTCGGCTGCCGTTCGCACTTACCGAAGGCCAGCTGGATGTGCTCTCCGAGATAGAGGCCGACCTCAGCACAGCAACCCCCATGAGTCGCCTCCTGCAAGGCGAAGTGGGGTCAGGCAAAACCATCGTGTCGCTGCTGGCCATGCTGCAAGTGGTGGACGCAGGCAGGCAGTGCGCACTACTTGCCCCCACCGAAGTGTTGGCCGTCCAACACGCCCGCGCCCTCACGCAACTGCTCAGCGACGCCGCCGTCCCCGCCACCGTGGTTGTGCTCACCGGCTCCATGAGCCAATCCACCAAGAAACGCGTGCTGCTGGACATCGTGTCAGGTCAAGCCGACATCGTGGTGGGCACCCACGCCCTCATCCAGGAAGGCGTGGAATTTTTCGACCTCGGCCTGGTAGTGGTGGATGAACAACACCGTTTCGGTGTGGAACAGCGCGACCACCTCCGCAGCCAAGGCCGCAACGGCGTCACTCCACACCTCCTTGTTATGACGGCCACCCCCATTCCCCGCACCATCGCCATGACCACCTTCGGTGACCTCGCAGTATCCACCCTGACAGAACTCCCCGGTGGACGCCGACCCATCAGCACAACCGTGGTCCCCGGCTGGAAACTCCCCTGGGTGATGCGTGCCTGGCAACGCATCAGGGAAGAAGCAGAAGCCGGGCGACAAGCCTACGTCGTCTGCCCCCGCATTGACGGAGACGGGGGAGTCATGGACATGTTCGACCAACTCAGCAGGCTGGAATACCCAGACCTCAACGTAGGACTCCTACACGGACGGATGCGCGGCGAAGAAAAAGACCGCGTCATGTCGGACTTCGCTGCCGGGGGAATCGATATTCTCGTCTCCACCACCGTCATCGAAGTGGGCATTGACGTCCCCAACGCCACAGTTATGTACATCCGAGAAGCCGACAACTTTGGGGTCTCCCAACTCCACCAGTTGCGGGGACGCGTCGGGCGCGGCGGGTTCGACTCCGTGTGCCTCCTCCACACCGACCAATCCCAAGACACGCCTTCCTACCAACGGCTCGTCGCCATCGCCAATACCACCGACGGATTCCAACTCGCCGACATTGACCTCCGCTCTCGGCAAGAAGGAGACGTCCTCGGAACAGCACAATCCGGTGCATACCGCCGAGTCAAATTCCTGAACTTCCTTGACGACGCCGCCGTCATCGAACGCGCCACCGAAGACGCAGAAAAACTTGTCGCACGCAACAAACCACTCGCCGAACAGCTGGTCAGCGACGTCGCCTTAGAACGTCAAGAGTATTTGGACAAGTCTTAGCACCAAAAAGATTCGTGTCTGAGTTAAGCTGTCAACCATGAAAATCTGCGCACCCTTTGCTGGCATCGTGCACTACACCGTGCCAGAAGGCTCCACTGTAACCACAGGAGACGTGGTAGCCATCGTTGAGACGGTCAAACTTGAAGCCCCCGTGATCGCGCCGGGTCCGGGGGTCGTCGATAAGCATGCCCATGTCGACTACGCCGATGTTGTTGGCGGCGATGTGCTGTTGGAATTGGGGGAGGGCTAACCCGAGATGGGGCAAACCCGAATTATTGCAGGTGAGGCGCGCGGCAGGAAGATTACCGTGCCGCCGGAAGGTACTCGGCCCACCTCTGATCGGGCGCGGGAAGGGCTGTTTTCGTCCCTGCAGGTACGGTTTGGATTTACGGGTGCCCGTGTTCTTGATCTGTTTGCGGGTTCGGGCGCGCTGGGGTTGGAGGCGGCGTCGAGAGGCGCTGAAGAAGTGGTGCTGGTGGAGAACGACCCCGCCGCGGCAGAGGTGATTCGCCGCAACATCGAGGTGGTTAAGCATCCGAACGTGCGGGTGGAGGAGATGAAAGCCTCAACCTACCTCGCCCACGCCCCACGCGAATACTTCGATATGGTGCTGGCGGACCCTCCGTACGAACTCATTGATGAATCCGTCCGGGAAATGCTGGAGGCACTCATTCCCACGCTTGTCGACGGCGCGGCAGTCGTTGTGGAACGCAACGTCAACTCGCCCGAAACCGACTGGCCCGAGTGCTTCATTCCCACGACGCAGAAGCTGAAGAAACGCACCTACGGCATCGCACGCATGGACATGGCCGTCTACCATGCTGATTTAGCAGGTGAGGAGGACTAGCATGCGCGTGGTTTGCCCAGGTTCCTTCGACCCCGTGACCATGGGGCACATTGACATTATTGAGCGCTCCGCGCGGCAATTCGACCAGGTGACTGTGCTGGTCACGCACAACCCCAACAAAACCGGGCTGTTCAGTGTGGATGAGAGGGTGTCTTTGATTGAGCAGGCCACTGCGCACCTGACCAACGTGGATGTGGACACCTGGTCTGGGCTGTTGGTGGACTACACTACGCAGCACGGCATCACCGCCATGGTGAAAGGATTGCGCAGCAGCCTCGACTACGAATACGAGCTGCCCATGGCACAGATGAACCAGCACCTCTCCAAGGTGGACACATTTTTCCTGCTCACCGACCCCCGCTACGCCTACATTTCCTCCACACTATGCAAAGAAGTCGCCCGCTATGGGGGCGACGTTCAGGGCCTACTGCCCGATGTGGTGGCGCAGGCAATTCGCGCGAAATTCTAGAACCCTACAGGATGCTGGACAGGAATTCCTGAGTGCGGGCGTGCTGCGGGTTATCAATAACCTGCTCGGGGGTTCCCGACTCCACCACTACGCCGCCGTCCATGAATACCACCTGGTCGGCGACTTCGCGTGCGAAGCCAATCTCGTGGGTGACCACCATCATGGTCATGCCATCCTCTGCGAGGGAACGCATAACCCCTAAGACCTCTCCGACGAGTTCCGGGTCAAGCGCGGAAGTGGGCTCGTCGAACAGCATGAGCTTGGGCTCCATGGCCACGGCTCGGGCAATGGCCACGCGCTGTTGCTGGCCGCCGGACAGCTGTATGGGGTAGGCATCGGCCTTGTGTGCCAAGCCCACACGCTCTAGCAGCTCCATGGCGCGGGTTTCCGCCTCCTTGGCGGGGACCTTTTTCACCTGGGTCGGGGCCTCGATGATGTTCTGCAGCACCGTGCGGTGCGAAAACAGGTTGAACTGCTGGAACACCATGCCAATGTTGGCGCGCTGAAGTGCGGCCTCGTGTTCGGAAATTTCGTACAGTGTGCCGTTGCGCTCGCGGTAACCGATCAGATCACCATCCACGTACAGCCGCCCGGCGGTGATTTTCTCCAGGTGGTTCACGCAACGAAGGAAAGTAGACTTCCCGGAGCCGGACGGCCCGAGCAGGCAGGTGACGTTCCCCTTGGGAACGTGCAGGTCAATACCTTTGAGTACCTGGAGCTGGCCGAAGTTTTTGCACACCTGCTGTGCATCAATCATGATGTCTGACATGGCCTACTCCTGTGGGGGAACGGGGTGGACGGAGACGTTGCCGGGGAGCTTGCCCTCGGCGTCGGCAAGCGAGGCGAGTTGCCGGGAGGTGAGGTTGCGGGTGGCCCCGCGCTCATAGTATTTCTCCAGGTAGAACTGGCCGACCATCAATATCGAGGTGATTACTAGGTACCAGGTGGCGGCGACCATCAGCAGTGGGATGGGTTCGAACAGGCTGTAGGAAATATCCATGGACCGCCCGAACAGTTCCAGCGAGTACGGCACGGCAACCACCAGTGATGTGGTTTTCAGCATGGAGATAAGCTCGTTGCCGGTCGGTGGAATAATAATGCGCATTGCCTGGGGGAGTACCGTGCGGCGCATGGTTTGCCACCAGCTCATACCCAGGGCTTTTGATGCCTCAATCTGTCCCTCTGGGACAGCCTGGATACCAGCGCGCACAATCTCAGCCATGTAGGCGGATTCGTTGAGGCCGAGACCGACCACCGCGAGGAGGAACGCGTTTTTCAGGGTTTCTTCCAGGCTGATCTCTGTGAATCCGAGATTGATGCTTCGGTAAATGTGGCCGAGCAAACCCCAGAACACCAGCTGCACGTAGATGGGGGTCCCTCGGAAAATCCACAGATACACCCAGCTCACCCCGCGTAGCACCGGATTGGGAGACATGCGCAGCACCGCCAGAATTGCTCCCAAAATGACGCCGATCAGCATAGCGAGCACTGTGAGTGCCAGTGTATGCAAGGCAGCCGTGGCAATACGTGTATCAAACAGGTACGCGCGGTACGTGGGCCACCCGAATGCCTCATTGACGGCGGAAGAATAGATGAACAGCACAAACAAAGCCAGCAGGATGGTGGCGGAAACCCACCTACCTGGGTGCTTCAGCGGTTTCGCCTGAATCGGCTTTGGTGCTGCTGCCTGTGGTGCTGCTGAAAGATCAGACATAGTACTACCTTATGGTGTTGTCGGTGGTTCACCGTTGACGAGTGCTTGATCAGCCAGGCCCTCTTCGATACCCCACTGCTTCATAATGCGTTCATACTCGCCGTTGCGGATTAACGAATCCAGGGCCGCAACCAGTGCGGGGGTGAGTTCAGAGTTCTTGGGAACGGGCCAGCCGTAGGACGCGGCGTCGGAAAGCGGGCCAACCGTCTCGATCTTGCCGTCGGAGCGTGCAACGGCGTAGGCGGTGACAGGGGAGTCCGCAGACAACGCGTCAGCGCGACCAAGAATGAGCGCGGTGGCGGCGGCATCGGAGGATTCAAACGCCAGCTTGGTGATTGGCGGTTTGCCCTGTGCGACACAATCCTCGGACCGCTTCACGACGTCGTCCGTGTCCGACACCGTGCCGCGCTGCACCGCAACCGTCCTCCCGCACGCATCATCCGGATTGATGAGATTATCCGGGCGGGCAGCCCACTGGATTCCGGCGGTCAGGTAATTGACGAACGTGAAGTTTTTGCGTCGTTCCTCATTATCCGTGAAGCCACTAGCCCCGAAATCAAGCGAACCGGCAGCCACAGCGGGAAGAATCAAATTGAAATCCATCTCCCGAACCTCAAGCTTCAACCCCAGGGTTTCCGCGACGGCGCGAGCCAGATCAATATCAAAACCAATCATGGTGCCCTGGGAATCCTTGAACTCGGCCGGAGCAAACGGCGGATTCGAGCCAATGATCAACGTCCCACGCTTGGCCACGCTCGGCGGAACCAAAGCCTGCGCCTCGGCGTCAACCGACACTGAACTAGGCTCCCAGCCATCAGGTAAGCCAGCCTCGTCGTTGGTCACGCACGCTGCTGTTGTGCACATAAGCGCCGCGCAACCAACGGTTGCCATGAGCCTAGTGAAGACAGTGGGGCTGCTGAGCTTGCTGAGTGCAGTGAGCCGGTTGAGTTTGCGGCGCAATGCCCGGCATTGATCAATTGCCATGCGTGGGATTCTAACGCATGGTCACACCCTCCGTTAAGTTGTTGGTACTTTCTTTAAAAGCTAGTTGAGGGTGGTTGGGTGCTTTAGAGGTCCTTGAGGGCGCAGATATAGTCAAACAGCTGTGCCGCCAACAGCTCCGCATGCTCCTGCCGAACTGGAAAACACGTGGGGTAGGGTAGAGCGTTATCGTTATACGACGCCGTGACAAACCCAGGCAGCAGGAAAAACTCACTGTAAGCATCGAAAAACCGCTTGACCTTCGCCGATGCGTCGGCAAGGTCAAGCGGCAGGTTCGTCATATCGCAGAAGATTTCGCTATAGTCCGCGTCAATCTGGGCGATAGAAATGAACGGAAACGTATTCCCACAGGCGTTGACGTGGGCGGCGGCACTATCTTTGTGGGCGTTGTGTGTCTCAGTAATGAAGCGTGTAATCACACGTGATACTGTACGCGGCTATACAGGATTGATCCGGCCGCCCGAGACCACGTACAAGATAAAAGCACCCATGAACATGGCGCACATCAAAAGATACGGGAAGAAAGCCGCCATAGACGCGAGCACACCACAGCGAACGCTTTTCCCCAGCCATGCCAGTATGAACGGGATTATTCCCAGAGGTATCGTTAGGATTATATACGAGAGAAACCCGTCGGAATAAAGCTGAAACATGTATTGATCCACAAAGGGAAACACGATGATCGGCAGCGAACACAGGATTGACGCGTACTCGTACCTGTTAAGCGGGGAAAAGCGTCGTGTAAGCATGAAGGGACTCCCTATCTAGAAAGGATTGCAACCTACTTTGCTGAATGCTGCAAAGATTGCGGCAGCGTTGGCTTTTTCACCTGCACCGTTGAAGTTTCCCCAGTTCTTTATAATTCCTTCTCGGAGCTCTGCATCACACGAACATGAGAAGTACCCTTTCTTGCCATAGCAATTATCGTGCGTTTGGCATAGCTCATCAAGTTTATCAATTGGCGCGCCTGGTCCGCTGTGCCCAGGGCCGCAGTAATTTCCATGAACTGGAATCTTGACCCCTTCTTCGCTGCTGCTTTCAGTAAAAGCATTGTACGCCCGACCTGCTTCCAGTAGGTAATCTGATGCTCCGGCAGCTTTTGCGGCTTGTTCGTCGAAGTGTTTTTGCCCATCCTTTTCTGTGACAAAGTGCTCGATTGCAGTCGCTTGCGACTCAAGGTCGCTATTCTCATCAATATTAAATTTTTGAGGCTTTGCCTGAGTGGTTGTAGTTTGCGTAGTGGTTACAGCCTCTTTGGTTTGGACGTTGGGAGCAGCCATCGCCGTCATTGGGGCAAGGGCAAGAATGGCTGCTGCTCCAATAGACGCTGGAATAGACTGTGCGAATTTCATAGTAAACCCTCCTTGAGGTGCTTGATATGGCTGATGATGGATGTTTATTAAACGTCCATCGACTATGTTTCGCACAGTATCACCATGCTTCAAAGATGTATACAGAAAAATTTATCTTGATCGCGCAAGATGACCTGCCCTGGCAAAGCATGCTTGCTGTTATTGGCTGTGATAATTTTTCAATAGGAAATGCTGTTTATTATTAGCTGTTGACGTGTACTATAAAATTTTCCTGTACTGAACGCATATTCATCTTAATTTAGGTTGAAGCGTGTATAATTATTGAAAAATTGCAGTTCAGAACGGGCTGTCAATGGTTTGCGCTGCAAGGAATATCGCGGATAATTCGGAAACGATGGATTGTGTAAACAGGAATGTTGATGAGAACTGATTAGATTGACGTTTGCACTCTGATTCGGAGATGATAGCAGCTTGAGTGGTGTTCTTATGTGAAGATTGAACAACGTTGATGTAAAGGGTCGTACGTAAGGTTTGTATACCGTCTGGTACGGTAACACCCCATTTTCGTACCGGAGTATAAACAAAATGTGACAGGCGCATCATGCACCATAACCCACCCTGAAAACTTGAGGCAGCGGCTGGTCACTGGTGTGCTTCCTGATCTGGTTGTTGCGAGAGGGGCAAGCAGGGCTATCACATAGCCTACCCAAACGCGCAGACCGAATCCCGCGCAACACTCAACAAAAATCCCCGCCCACCTGAATCTTTGCAGGTGAGCGGGGTGTTCTCAGCAGTGCCCCAGGTGAGACTCGAACTCACACTGGACGGGTTTTGAATCCGTTGCCTCTGCCAATTGGGCTACTGGGGCGTACCGGAAGAGATGTTAGCGCATCTAGCCACAAAAGGGGAAATCCGCGCTTGCACCCGCACGCCTGCCTTGCCCGCCCAGCGCAGCGAACCCGCAGCGCCTCACCAGGACCCCATCATGGTCGTGTCGGGGTTTTTGAATAGTATTGGGTGCGTGACTTCCACAACATCTCCAGCAGCATCGCCAGCAACAACCCCTACCCGCACCCCAGATACTTCGCGTCGTCTGATGCTCATTGATGGGCATTCGATGGCTTTTCGCGCGTTTTATGCCCTGCCTGCAGAGAACTTCGCCACGACGGGTGGCCAGCACACGAACGCGGTGTATGGGTTTTTGTCGATGCTCACTAACCTCATCAAGGAGGAGCAGCCGACGCACGTGGCCGTGGCGTTTGACGTTGGGCGCCACACGTTCCGTTCGGAGATGTTTCCCGAGTATAAGGCTCAGCGCGACGCCACGCCCGAGGAGTTTAAGGGCCAGGTC
>ERZ772912.97-NODE-97-length-41978-cov-8.821363_pt1 | contig 41978 bp, 53 predicted proteins | sample MGYA00512119_ERZ772912 | MGnify/ENA primary metagenome ERZ772912 (study PRJEB29015, sample SAMEA2738048) | human oral metagenome | biome: human oral; feature: human-associated habitat; material: saliva | place: China | collected 2230 ...
CTTTCGGTTGTGCTGATGACTGGAGTGTAGACAGGGTTGGACAGGGGTGTCAAGCCTTGGGGGCATCGAGAATCCCCGCTGCAATGAGCTTCTCGCGCACGTAGTCCAGGTCGTCTGGGCCAATGTCGGCAGTGAATGAGGAGGGGCGAGGGCCATACATGATCCAGTCGCGCCCGCCGAGGCGGTGGTCACATCGAACCTCTGTGCCGCGGAAGTAGCCGATCCCGCCTGAGCGCATGAGGCCGATGATGAAGTCGTCGAGCTCGTCGATGTCGTCGAAGGTGTAGGTCATGGTGTTCTCCTTGCTGCGTTGTGGTTAGGCGCGGCCGCAGAAGCGGTCGATCTTTGCGGCCCACTCCGGCCATGTCGGGTCGGAGGGGAGCCCCATGTGGGGCTTCCAGTAGTTGATGTACATGTTGGGGTCGATGCCGGCTGCGATGCAGGCGTACCCGAAGTCGTCACGGGTGACAGGCTTGCCAGTGTTGGGGTTGATGGCTGGGGCGGGGGAGTCTGCAGAGGGAGCCGGGGTGTCGAACTCGTCTTCCCAGCTGCCTGCGCGCAGCCAGGTGGCGGGGTAGGGGATGTACTGGGGTTCGGTTCCCTTGGCTTTCCATGCGGCCTTCTGGCGCTGGAGGCCGTCGAGGAGTTCCTTGGGGGTGACTCCGCGCTTCAGGGCTGCCTTGTACGCCTTCTCGGCGTCGAGCTTCTTGACTTTCTTGGGGTAGTGGGGCCACCACTCCGTGAAGCCGTCTGCGGGCTTCTCAGTGGGCTTGGCGGGCGCCTCGGGGGCAGGGGTGGCTGGCGCGGGTGCTGGCGCGCTCGCGGGCACCTCAGGGGTCTCCTCGCGGGCGTATCCGCGCTCAGCGTCTTCGCGGCGGCGCATAGCGGAGTCGTCCCAGCCGTCGATACGCCACGGGTGCCAAATGTAGAGGGTGGCGATCTTCTCATTGTTGCTGAAGCGCGGGACACGGGTGATGACGCCGAGCTCTTCGAGGATGTTGAGGGAGCTCTTTACGGCGGTCTTGCTGGCGCCGATGTCCCGAGCGAGCCCCTTGATGGAGGGCCAGGCGCAGAGCTGGTCGTTGTACTCGGGGTGGATGTTGACGCGGTTGGCGATGGCGATGGCTGTGAGGCGTCCGTTGCCCTTGACCTTCTCAGGGAGGTTGAGGGCTTGCATGATCGCAGTGAATGACATATACTGTCACTACCTTTCTTGTGTGTGGGGGCCAGCCTTGTGATGGGGGCTGGCCCCTTTGGGTTTTCAGATGGCGTAGGAGCCGTTGAGGAAGCCGTTGATGAGGTCTTCCTGGCCCTTGCCTGTGATGAGCGTGGTCACGGACTCAATGAGCCGCCCACCGGGCAGATGGATGGGTCGCACCTGGGGTCGGACGACCCCCTGCTCGATGCGACGCTGCGTGGGCTGGTTGCCGCAACGGCCAGCCCCCTTGGTGACCCACTGGTTGTCTCGGAGCCACTGATAGAGGCGCTTCTCACCGATGTTGACGCCGTGCGAGGCGAGGATGCGGGCGACGTCACGGACGAGGAGGTCTCCATCTCCGGCGGTGATGGCTTTGCCGAGGGTGGTTGCGGGCTTGTCGGCCTCGATCTGAGCTTCAGCGGCCTCAGCTCGGGCTGTGGCGGCCTCGATGGTCTTCTGTGCCTCGATGAGGGCGTAGGCCATGAGCTCAGGGCCAGTGAGCCACTTGCTGGGCTTGGTCTCGGCCTCGCGGGTGCGCACAGCGAAGTACGCCTGTGCTGCGGCAACCTCTTCCTTGTGTGGGTCGCCGTTCATGGCCACGAGGTAGCTGGCGAACCGGGAGAGGTGGTAGTCCTTCTGTGCTGGCCCACGGGAGGCGGAAACTTTCCCGGCTCTGGGAAAGTTTTCCTCAACGTTGGTGTTCTGGGCTTTGGCTGAGGTGATGGCTCGCTCAACAGCACCTTCGAAGCGCTCCCACTTCTGGTAGCCGAGGAGGGGCATGAGGTCTCGTGCAGACCAGTACTCGGTGCCGTCCTCGCGGACCTGTCGGATAGTGTCGAAGGGGGAGTTGGTGGGGACAACGATGTCAGTCATTTTTGGCTCCAATCTTGGCTTATCGGTCGTTGCGAGGCTCACTCTAGTACACAAAAACGACCCCCGCAAGCGAATGGAGCCCAAAGACTTGCGGGGGTCTACAACGACGCCTCTAGTGTACTTCATGGGGGCCGTACCTCCAAGGGGGTAGGTCGGATTCCGGCCTAGGGTAGGTCGGATTCCGGCCTAGGGTAGGTCGGATTCCGGCCATAGAACCAGTAACTTAACCAGTAACTTAACCTTCATACGCCCTTCGGGCTCGTGTGTGCGGCTCCGCTTCGCTCCGACCGTCGGACCGTTGGTCCTTGGTCGTCGCCCTGGCCTGTGGTCCAGTTGGTCCACGAGAGCAAGGACGAGGAGATGGTTCGTTGGCTAGTCACGTACCTGGCTCTAGTTGATCCTTGGTCGCCTGATCGAGTTGGAGCGTCCAGAGACACCTTCGTCGTCCTTGCCCTTCCTTGCTGTACCGAGACGGAACCTGACCTTGAAGGCTTCCTTGCTCTAGCGCCAAGCAGAGGGTTGGGTTGTGGTTACGTTGGGTTGATCGTCTCTAGTTGGTCAACACTCACCAAGAGTGCTCAGCGCCGCGGCGGGCGGCGGGGCGCTGGTGGCCCTGGAAGGGGTCCAGGAGGCTCTCTGACGGCCGAACGGGGGTGGGTGTGTGTGCTGACCTGGGTGGGGTCATGAACGGCCCTCAGGTTGGCTTGTACGGCTTCGGGCGCGCCTGGGGTGTCGAACTGTCCGGAGATTCCGGAGGGTTGCATCCACTTCGTTGTCGCGTGTATGCTGGTCGTGCTGATAGAGGCCCGCCGGATGGGTCGGAGTGAAGTTTCCTTTCCTTCTCCGTATGCCCGGCGGGCCTCGCCTTTACCTAGAGCCCCGTGTCGTGGTAGACTTCCGAGGTCAGCCACCGAAAGGATCAACCATGACCACCCCCGACACTGGCCGCCAGTTCCCGAAGTGCACTCACTGCGGCGAGCCCTACCGGCCCCCGCGCACCACGGCGAAGGAGTTCCCCGGCACTAAGCCCTACGGCGGTCGAGGAACCTGCAACCCCTGCTACCGAGAGCTCTTGCGAGGATGCACCCCCAAGGCGCTCATCGACTGGACGGTCGAGCACAAGTGCTCATCGTGCGGCCAGAAGATGCGCCCCCCGCGGAGCTCCGTGAAGGACTGGCCGGGTACGCGCCTCTACTCTGGGCAGGGGAGGTGCTCCACGTGCGCGAAGGAGGACCGGAAGGTCTATCCGACGGTCCGGGAGCTGGCTGAGATGGGTCACCCATGTATCGAGCCATGCCCTCTCCCGTCCAACAAGCGATCGAACATCTGGTGAAAGGAGCCCCTATGCTGTATCTGCTCGTCTGTGGTGACAAGTCAGCCCCCGAGGTTGATGTGATCCTATGCGACAATCATCCCGAGCGCACGAATGATGGAACCCTGATTTTCAGGAATGAGGGCCAGCAGGACATGTACGTCTACCCGGGCGACTATCTGTCGATCCAGCACGCCTACTTCGGCGGGAAGGGCGCTAAGCCGTCGTTCCTGTTCGACATCCGCGAGGGGTCGCCCTCGAATGAGGGCGTTTCCATAACCTACCCGGGTGATGTGCGATGAGCGCCGTGGAGAGGATTGCGTCTGTGCACGAGAAGGCGATGCTGGCTGCCATGGACTGTGCGGCGGACGAGCTGCGTGACGCCCTGAATGATGCTGACCAGTGTGGGGCATGGGATGTGCCTGCCCATAGGCGTGACGCCGATCAGGATGAGGCTGTTATCCGCACTCAGGAGGCGCAGGAGGCCCTTGAGGAGCAGTTGGAGATGTTCGTGGGTGACCGGTACGGCTTCGACTCTAGTGTCGCATTGGAGGTGCTGTGATGGATGACAACATCTCCAACCTGGCCGTGGACGCCTTCAAAGTGAAGCTTGGCCTACTTAAAGAGACGTGGATGGAGCTTCAGGACTGCGAGTCGTTGGAGCTTGGCGATCCGTTCATCGATGATGCGTGGCATGCGTACCTGTCTTCCCGCATTGACGCTGAGAATGCGATCACTGACCTCGCGCGGGAGCTGGCTGGCGTCTATGTTCTGGCCCAGATTTCGAATGTGCACGTTGGGGGAGTGGAATGATTGACGAGTTACTTGTGCGGTCGATGGCTTTTGGTGTGCAGGACTTGTTCTTGGCTGTCCGTCGCTTGGAGTCCTGCGGTCGCCAGGGCGTAGATGAGGATGTGTTGGATGAGGCGGAGGGTGAGTTTATCGATGCTCGCAACTCGCTTGAGAGAGTTATCGCCTCGGCTCTAATGACGTTCGGTGTGCGCGCCGACGTTGAACTGCATCGGATTAGTGTCGATGGCGTGGAGTAGGCAGTCTAGGCGCCGTAAGGAGCTCCCTAAGGACTGGGAGAAGATTAGGCGCGCGGTCCTCAAGAGGGATGGTGGTGTCTGCGTGTTCTGTGGGGCCAGGGCGAATCAGGTGGACCACATCTTCCCCGACGGACCCCATGTACCGGACAATCTGAGGAGCCTCTGCCAGCACTGCCATATGGCAAGGACGCAGCAGCAGTCCGTTGAAGCGCGAAAGAGGCGCTACAATCGAGGCAATAAGGCTCGAGGCCCACGGCCGAAGAGTAAGCACCCCGGCTACTTGTAGGAGACGACGATGGGAGTTAAGGGACCGATCCCGAAGCGCAGCACTGAAGGCCACCGCACTACCCAGGCGCGGAAGCTCGATGGTGGCGTGGAGCCTGTGAATGTGGTTGCGGAGCAGGTGAAGCCTCCTAAGCCTGACCCTGACTGGCACCCGATTGCGAAGAAGCTGTGGAAGGCTGTGGAGCAGTCCACGTTCACCCGCTACTACGAGCCGTCGGACTGGATCGTCCTCTACTCCGCCTGCGATGACCTGTCGAACTACAAGATGCAGGATCGGCGTTCCCCTACGATGCTGGCGGCGGTGAACACTATGCTCACCAGCCTCCTTCTCACCGAGGGGGATCGGCGTCGCGTGCAGATCGAGATTAACCGCGTGGATGAGTCTGAGGCTGAGTCGGCTGGTGTGGTTGCTCTCCAGGCTTGGGCGAAGGCGCGGGCTACGAAGTGACCGAGACGCTCCCCGCACCCCGGGAGCGAACAGATACGCTCCCCCTCGAGCTTCCTGAGCGGACGCTCGGGTATCACGCTGCCGCCTGGATGGTGGATAACCTTGTGCAGCCTAACGGGCCGCGCGCAGGCCAGCCGTTCATCCCGACGGACCGGCAGATCGAGTTCCTTGCTCATTTCTACGCCCTGACCCATAAGGGTTCCTTTGTGTACAGGCAGGGAATTAGAAGGTTAAGCAAGGGTTCCGGTAAAGCAAATGATCTGCGTCACAAAATCTTGACGACTGACGGATGGAAGACTATAGGGACCCTGTGTGAGGGTGATTACGTCTTCCACCCGTCAGGGAAGCCGACACGTGTAACGCAGCTGCACCCCGTGGGTCAGTGGGATACCTGGGAAGTAGAACTATCTGACGGAACAGCCCTAACTTGCTCCGGTGAGCACCTGTTCACCGTTGAGGAGTTCGTTGGAAAGTCGAAGCGAGTTCGTCGCACCCTTGACGTGCGCACCATGGCCCGCGAGGGGCGATTCAATCTCCGCCTCCCTGATGTCTCCAAGGAAGAGCTGCGCGCCCAAGGTGTCCCCGAAGAGGTGTTGGCGAGATTCCAGAATGGGCGAACCATCGTGGGGGCACGCAGAGTGCCTTCCGTGGATGCTCGCTGCATCACTGTGGCAGCCGAGGATGGCCTCTACCTGGTGGGAGAGACCATGGTCGTCACCCATAACTCCCCGTTCGCTGCCGCGCTGTGCCTGTTTGAGCTTCTTGGCCCCTGTCGGTTCGACGGGTTCGACCGTCATGAGCCGTTCGGTGTGCGTGCGAAGCCAATGAGCATGCCTCTCGTGCAGATCGTAGCTACATCGGAAAGCCAAACCGCCAATACTATCCGCATGGTCAGGGCGTTCTGTCAGAAGAAGGGTCCCTTAGCTCGGAAGTATGACCTCGAGGTGGCGAAGACGTTCATTGAGACGCCGGGCGGGGGGAAGCTTCAGCAGATGACGTCCTCCGCCCACTCGATGGAGGGTGGTGAGGTGTCCTTCGTTGTGGGGGATGAGCTTGAGCACTGGCTGCCCGCGCAGGGCGGGCCTGCCATGCTGGAGACGATTCAGCAGAACGCCGCGAAGATGGGTGGCCGGTTCATGGGCACCTGCAACGCGTGGGTGCCTGGCGAGCAGTCGTCGGCTGAGGCGATCTTTGAGGCGTGGTGCGATCAGGAGGATGGTCTCACGCGCGGTAAGACGAAGATCCTCTACGATGCGCGTATCGCGCCCCCGAACACGGTTTTAACGGACGAGCCGGAGGAGGGGCAGGTTGGGCTCACGAAGGCCCTGGAGTACGTGTATGAGGACTGCCCGTGGGTGAATCTGGAGTCGATCAAGGAGCAGATTTGGTCGCCGGAGTACCCGGAGTCTCGGTCGATCAGGTTCTTCCTGAACCGCCCGAACGCGGCTGAGGCTTCCTGGATCACCTTGGAGGAGTGGACGCAGCTCCGTAAGCCGGACCGGAAGGTGGAGCCGGGGGAGCGGATCGTCATGTTCTTCGATGGCTCCAAGTCCAACGACCACACCGCTCTCGTGGGGTGCTGCATGGAGGATGGGCATATCTTCAAGATCGGGCACTGGAAGCCTGAGAAGCCCCTCGGTGTGGTGAATGTGGCCGCCGTGGATGCTGGGGTCAGGAAGGCGTTCGACACCTACAATGTGGTCGCGTTCTGGGCTGACGTGCGCGAGTGGGAGTCGTTCACCCGTACTGCGTGGCCTGAGGACTTCGGCGATCGCCTGATCGTTCCTGCGGTGCGTGGGGGCATGTCTGCGTCCCCTATTGCGTGGGATATGCGGTCGCACGCTTACCAGTTCGCTGAGGCGGCGGAGACGGCGTTCACGGAGATTCAGCAGCAGACGTTCACTCACGATGGCGACTCTGCCTTGGGTGAGCATGTGTCGAACTGCCGCGTGAACGAGTTCAAGGGACGCTGGTCGGTGAAGAAGGAGTCCCCGAAGTCCTCTAAGAAGATCGACCTCGCCGTGTGTATGATTGGCGCTAGAATGCTGTATAGGCATGTGAAGAACTCGAAGGAGTGGGCGGACCTGACTGCTCCGCGAGGTGAGTGGAAGGTGTTCATGTGAGCTTCCAGAAGATGATCTCTAAGTTCGCGTCGGGCGCCTACCGCCCCGTCACCTATGAGGGCTACTATGAGGGTAAGCGGCGCCTTGATGCGGTGGGCATTAGCCTGCCTGCGAAGGCGCGTGTCCTGGAGATTCAGGCCCCGTTCGCTAAGATGGCGGTGGATGTCCTCACCGAGATTCTGATCCCCGACGGGTACCGTGTTGCGGATGACGACAAGATGAGTGTGGTTGACCTGCTGCGGAAGACGTGGCAGGCGAACGACATGGATTCCCAGTTCAACCTTGCTGCAGCTGAGGCAATAAGCGCCGGTGCCGCCTACTGGGTGATCGCCCCACCGGATGACGAGCATGAGTTCGCCTCGATCCGCGCAGTGGATGCGAAGCACGCCCGCGTGCGCATCAACTTCCGTGGCGAGGTCGTGGAGGGTGTCGTCCTCTATCGCCGTGACGACGGAAACGTGGGGGCCACCTACTACACGCCTGACGGCGTGGAGTTCTACGTCAAGGGCAAGTACGACTGGAAGAGCGTCGGCCAGGGGCGTCAGGACCAGTGGGGGGCGTCCATCGTCCCCATGTTCAACCGTGCTCGCCTGTCCGACAAGTATGGGCGCTCCGATCTGCGTGAGCTCACCTCCGTCATCGACGCCGCCTCTAGGACGCTCACGAACCTCCAGGTGGCTCAGGAGGTCGCTTCCTCCCCGCTGCGCGCCGTCGTGGGCGATGGTGCTTTGGACATGATTTCCCAGTATCCCGAGAAGATGCAGGTGTACATGGGTAACCTGATCGCCATCCCCTCCGGAGGTGACATCAAGCAGCTCACCGGTATGGCGCTGGACCCGTTCATCAGCGCGTATCGCTCTTACGCCCTCCAATTGTCCGCCATGACCGGCATTCCGCCATCGATGATGGGCGTCTCCTCGGATAACAACCCGACCAGCGCGGAGGCCCTGCGAGTGGCGAAGGACCGCCTGATCGCCCGCGCGGAGAACAAGCAGCGCCAGTTCAGTGATGCTCTCGAGAGGGTTGGACGGATCGTGGCGCAGGCAAATGGGATGCCCCTGGATGGGCTGGAGGCCCTTGAGGTGACGTGGCGTGACGCCGCCGCTCCGTCTACCTCGGCGCAGATGGCGAACGCCCTCCAGGCCCATAGTCAGGGCATTATCGGTGATGAGACTGCCCGCGAGTTCCTTCACCTCACCCCTGAGCAGTTGCGCCGCGAGAAGGCTCGTGGCGACAAGATGGACGCCGACGCGGGCCTGGACATGCCTGAGGCGCCAGAGGTACCTGAGGACTCTGAGGAGGCCCCTAAGAGTGAGTGAGGCCCTCTTCTACAGCATCCTGCGTGGCATCGTCATGCTGTTCCGCCGGCGCGCCGAGGATGCCCTCAAAGCGCTCGATGGGCTCCCTGAGCCGCCCCCGGTGGAGCATGTGGGGGACCTCCTGACTCCACTCATGTGGCAGGCCAGGAAGCAGGCGTGGGCTGCGGCCGCCCTGTTCCTGCGTGGGCAGGCTCGCAAGGCTGGGGTGCCTGAGTCGTGGATTCCCCCCCAGCCCGGGTACTCGCCGAAGACGATCGCCCGCACGATTCGTGGCACTCAGGGTGCACTGAAGTCTCCGGAGGGGATGCGGCGCCTTGAGCGGTCCCTGGAGGGGCATGTGCTGGCCGCTGCGCGCCGAACGGTGGCCGATGCGGTGGACACTGCGCCTTCATCCATTGAGCTCATTGAGGGGGCCCTGGATGACCTAGCAAAGGACCTCGAGGGGTTCTCCGAGACGACACAGAAGGCGATCGTCGAGGACGTGGAGAAGGTCGAGTCCCGCCGCCGCCCACGCATGACGCTGGATGAGGCGTTCGAGAAGGTCGCTGACAGGGTGGAGGAGGCTGTTCGTACCCTCTATGAGGAGGAGCTCGTTAAGGAGCGCCATCGCAGTATGAAGGTGTTCTCGGCTGTGCCGGACAAGTACCGCCGCAATTCCCGTGGCGAGTTGATCGCACGCCCCTTCGCTTTCGCCCGCGTGACTCACCCCAACAAGAATGGCCCCTGCGGTTTCTGTGCGATGCTCGCCTCCCGTGGCCCGGTATACAAGACGTCGGAGTCGGCGGGCATTCGGGCGGATAGGTACCACGATCGATGTTTCTGTACGTGTGTTCCGGTTTTCACCTCCAAACACTGGGAAGGGAAGGAACAGCAGGCCGAATACGAACGTGTGTACAATGAGGTTGTGCGCGACCAGGACCTTCACGGAGCGGATGCGCGCCGAGCAATGGACAAGTACTTCCGGGAGAAACTGAAGGAGCGCAAATGAGCGACACCCCCGCGCCTGAGCCCTCCGTCGTTGAAGAGACTGACGGACCTATCTCAACTACCGACTACCCCATTGAGCACACCGAGGAGACCACGGATGAGGCTCTTGCGAAGGACGAGGAGACTCCTACGGAGGAGGCGCCGAAGGATGATGCGGAAACTCCTGCGGATGAGGTGAGCGAACTGCGCGCCCAGCTGGCCGCCCTCACTGAGAAGCTCGAAGCCAAGGAGGCCGCCGAGCGTGCCGCCGCCGAGCTCTCCGAGAAGGAGGGCCTCCTCTCCAAGGCCAACATCCCGGCCCGCTTCGCCTCATTCATCACCGGCGACAAAGACTCGTGGCAGGAGCAGGTAGACGCCCTCGCCACGCTGCGCGAGCAGGCAGACGCTACGCCCGCGCCTTCAGTCCCCCGCGACCCTGCGGTGGATGCAGACCTTGAGACCGAGGATGACGGCCTGAGCGAGGCGCTCGGGTTCTTCGGCCTCGCAGACCAGTAAGGAGGGCTAATGCCTGCACCTGCGTACAACCCCGACAACGAAGCCAAGATCGAGACCGTATCCAAGATTCTCGGCGCTAACGCCGGGAACGAGGCCGCGTTTCCCAAGACCGTCGTAAAGGGCATCTGGGACAACGCCATGAATGGCTCTGTCGTTCAGTCCCTCGCCGGTAGCGTCCCGGTCTCCATCAACGGTACCGCCATCCCGATCCCGGTCGGCCAGCCCACCGCTGGTATCGTCCAGGAGGGTGGCCTGAAGCCGGTCGCCACCCTGTCCAGCAAGGTCAAGACCGTCACCCCCGTCAAGGCCGCCGTGATGATCCTCTACTCGGAGGAGACCGCTAAGGCCGACCCGCTGGGCGAGTACTCGCGTATTCAGCGCGCCCTCGGTGAGGCCATTGCTCGCGCCATCGACACCGCCGTCATCCACGGCATCGACGCGAACACCGGCACCGCTATCACCGGGAAGGAGGCCCTGACCTCCACCACGAAGGTGCAGGAGCTGGACCTGGCCTCCACCGCTACCGGCTACTTCACCAAGCAGCTGTCCGCCGCCTACGACAAGGTTGTGCTGGACGACGCTGACGAGTCTGAGTTCGGTTTCGACCACTTCCTCCTGGCCCCGAAGTTCCGCAGCAACCTGGTGAACGCCCTGGATGCTCAGGGTCGCCCGCTCTACCAGCAGGCCCCCGACATCACCGCGAAGTTCGGCACTGTCCTGGGTGTCCCCGCCACCTACTCTCGTGCCGTCTCCGGCTACGAGAAGGCCAAGGTTCCGGCCGCGAAGCTCCTCGGTATCGGCGGCGACTTCAAGGACGCTCTGCGTCTCGGCTTCGTTGAGACCATCACCTACCGTAAGGCGACCGAGCGCGCCGGTGGTGTGGACCTCTTCGACCGCAACATGGGTGCGATCCTCGCTGAGGCCCAGTTCGGTTGGGTTCTGCGTGACCCGCGCGCGTTCGTGAAGATCACCAGCAAGTGACCCGGGTGGTGGCCGCTGGTTTCGACTGGCGGCCACCCCGTGGCCTGGATTCCTGAGGAGGTGGAGAAGTGACGGTAGCAACACTGGATGATGTTCAGGGGTCGCTTATGCGGTACCTGGAGGATGATGAGAAGGTCTGGGTGCAGGCTCTTCTGGATAGGGCTGAGGCCCTGATTCTGTCGCGCATGCCTGACGCCGTGAACCGGTGTCGCGTCGACTACAACTTCTCCATCATCGTGCGGATGGTGGAGGCCGAGTCGGTCTCCCGTGTCCTCAGGGCGCCTGGCGGCGGCCTCTACAAGTATGAGACCGAGGGCACGTACACCTATTCGGTGAATCAGGCTGTCGCGTCCGGCATTCTGGAGATCACCGATCGTGACTGGCGGGCCCTTCAGGCTGGCACGTCCGGCTGGGGTGTGGCTGGCGCTGAGATGGATGGGTATGCGCGGCGCACGCACCTGCTGGGCGCCATTGAGGGGCCGTTGACGGTGGACCCGACCTATCTGCGTGGCCCTTCGGCCCTTGACTTCGCTGGCGACCACCCTGTCTATGATGAGGATGAGGTGACACTGTGGTAGGGTTCCGGCCCCGCCGCGGGCGCTACCTGGAGAACGGCCCTCACGTGGTGGAGGTGACGCTCGCCGTCGTCAAGGAGGGCCGCACTGGGCGCCGGTTCGAGCGGGGGGAGACCTTCGTGGTCGACAAGGTACTGGTGCAGCCGTCCGCAGGTAACGCCCTGAAGGCTACCGAGAACCGCGTCATTCGCGGTGGCCTCACGGATGAGACTACACTGAAGGTGTTCGGCACTGGCAGGAAGTGGCCGGGTGGTCCGCACTCGTGGGTGAAGATCATCAAGGGTCCCGAGTCGCTGGTTGGGAAGACGTTCCAGCAGGCGGGAGAGCCGCTCACCTATGATGCCTCCCCGATGACTCGCCACTGGTCTGTGCGTTGTGACACGCTCGGAACGGAGTCCCGATGATCGAGGTCTACGACACTGAGAGCGTCCATGAGGACATTGCTGCCGTGGTGGCGCGTCAGCCTGAGTTCGCTGCCGCCGCCGCAAAGGTGTTCGCAGAGATTGAGGCTTCCGCTGCTGCGCACATGCAGACCGGAGAGCAGGTTGCATCCTTCAGCCTGAAGCAGGGGAAGGTTGACTGGACCATCTCCCCCTCCACTGACCATGACGCCGCCCTGGAGTTCGGGCACTACGTGTATCAGGATGCCCAGGGGCGTCGCTCGGGCCGCCAAGGGGCCCGCTATCGCACGTGGGTTCCTGGCACTTATATTATGCGTAGTGTCGTAAGCGCACATGGGGGGTTCTAGTGGCTTACGTGAATCCTCTTCCGTTCATCTACCGGTATGTGCGTGATGCTGCTGCCGCTGGCGCTGCGGAGTGGCCGATCCTCTCTCGGATCGTGTGGCGCACCCACGGTGACGTGGATGACCCGATGAATGAGCTCGTGTGCCGCGTCCAGATGACAATCTCGCGTGTCCACCCGTCTGGGCCGACGTTCGCCGCCACCCAGATCAGGGCACGCCTGTACATGACCGGGCCTGATGGGGATGAGGTGTCCGACGCCTCTGACGCGCTCGTGCAGGCCATTGAGAAAGCTTGGAGGTCAGGCATGGAGACCTCCGAAGGCTGGGCCACCTACCTCGAGTGGACCCAGCTGCCCACGCCGGAAACGGACATGGGAACCACTGCCGACTACATCAACATGGTTTCGTCCCTTCAGGTGACGGCCAGGAAGGGAGCCTGATGGCTAACCTCGGAAACAGCAAGATTCAGATCGCGGGCCGTGGGCACGTCTACTACGCTGCCCCTGACACGGAGGCCCCCAACCTCGACGGCTACACCTTCGGTGACGGCACCACCCTGGAGGCGAACGGCTGGACCTGGCTGGGCGACACCTCCAGTGAGAACCTGATTGAGTTCGAGTCCGACGGTGGAGACACCTCCACGAAGCGGACCTGGGACCGTCAGGGCGTCCGCTCCACCCGCGAGGACGTCACCAACAAGGTCACCATCAACGCCGTCAACCTCGGCGAGGACGTCATGAAGGTGGCGTTCCCCGGCTCCACCTACGACGCCACCAAGCGCGCCTGGGACATCGAGCTGGATGCCTCCAGTGAGCGCGCCATTCTCGTTGTCGTCGAGGACGGCCGTATCGTCTCCGGCTACCTGTTCCGCCGCGTCTCCCTGGCCGGTAACATGCCGTCCCTGAGCTTGGACAACTTCACTGAGGTCAAGATCGCGGGCACGCTCCTGTCTCCCAACTCGGGTAAGACTCGCGTCCAGATGCTCGAGCCTCGCACCGTCACCGGTATCGGTACCGCCAAGCCGACCATCACCACCCTGACCCCCGCCTCCGGCGCGGTCGGTGCGAAGGTCGTCATCGCGGGAACCAACTTCGATGGTGTCCGGGAGGTGAAGTTCGGCAACGTGGTCGCCACGTTCGAGAAGGACTCCTCCACCCAGATCACCACCTACGTGCCTCGCGGCGTGAACACGGGGGCGCAGAACGTGATCGTCACGAACAACGTTGCCGCCTCCGACGGCAAGCAGTTCACCGTCAACTGACGGCAGATATACTAGGGGCGCCGCCATGTAGGGGTGTGTGGCGGCGCCCCTTCCAACACCCCATCACCCCACTGGAAGGAATCTCTCATGGCTACCAAGAAGGCCGACAAGCTGCCCCCGTTCTCCTCTCTCCCGGGACATGAGCTGCTGGCTCCCCCGCATTCACTGCGGCCCTCTAAGCGGATGCGACTCACGTCCGTCCTGGAGCCGTTCATGGGCGACAACACGGATGGAGTGAACCTCCTGGCTGTCCTCGCTGACGTCATGGAGGCCCTCGAGGATGGCGGATTCATCAACGACCTGGATGCCTGGGACAAGTTCTATGACGACTCCAACATGGAGGACATCATCAACCTGGTTATGGCTTACGCGGGGGAAGCCGCAGGCGCCAAGAACTAGATGACTTTTTCGAGAGGCACCCGGACGCGGCGGCGGACTTCTGGGCCCTGTACCGGATTGACGTCCACGGCGATTATCGGGTGTCTCTCGTAAGTCAGCTTCTTGAGCGCCTACCGCATGAGCCCTGGAGTCTGTATCGGGCGAACGAACTGGGTGGAGATCAGTGGTTCGGTTACTCGCATGACTCGGAGAGGTTGAATGAGGCGCTGGATAGGTTGGCGCTGCTGATTAAGGCGTCCGCCACCAATAAGGCGTCGCTGAAGGACTCGGAGATGATGCCGAGGCCCTCGAAGGGTAATTCAGGGTCGGTGGTATCATCGAGTGACACGGCTGGGGTTTCTGCCCTGTTTGCAGCTCTGGGGTAAGGAAGGTTAGGGATGGCCGGTAAGGGAACAGTTGGTAAGCTTTCCGTTAAGGTCGTCCCTGACCTTTCTGACTTCGCTAAGAAGCTTCGCCGCGACCTGAAGCGAATCCAGAAGCAGGTTAAGGACCTTGACCTCACCTTCAATGCGGAGGTGAAGCTCGACAAGGAGTCCCTTAAGAAGGCCCGCGAGGAGGCCGCTAAGTCGGACGTCCGCTTCAAGGCTGAGGTGGACCTTAAGTCGGGCCAGCTGGAGGCTCTTCGGAAGAAGATTCAGCAGATCAAGTCCGAGGTGAAGGTTAACGCGAACCTCTCCGAGGAGCAGAAGAAGAAGCTTGAGGAGAGGCTCGACAATATCCGCACGGCGGTCACCCTGTCTATACGTCCAGGTGATCTCGCTAAGTTGAAGCGGGATGTTGAGCGTGCCGCAGGCGATGCCAAGGCCGGCCTGACGGTGAACGAGAGGTCGTTCCGCCAGTTCCAGGCCCGCCTGAATAAGCTGAAGGCCGACGTGTCTATCGGCGTGAAGCTCGACCCTGGCGCCACTGCGGAGCTGCGGAAGCGCATCGAGGCCCTCAAGGCTGACGTGGATGTGCACGCGAAGCTCTCCGAGGAGCAGAAGAAGAAGATCAAGCACGAGCTGAACAAGCTCGATGGCAAGGCCACCATCAACGCCGACCTTGATGACGGGAAGGCCCGCTTCGACCTTAGGCGCCTCACCCACCCTCGGTGGGTGGACATCAACGTGCGCCTCGGCAGGGCGTCCGCGGCGCGCGTAGCGGCCCAACTGAAGGCTCTCGCGGGCGGTAACGTCTTCGAGTCGATTGGCCGTAACCTGAACGACTTCCTGAAGAACCTGGATACGGCTGCGGTGAAGATGGGCGCCGTGTCGACCTTGATTGGTAGCGCGATCTCGGTGGTCGGTTCCGGCCTGGGCGTGTTCTCGTCCTTGGCTGTGGGGATCGCTAAGTCCACCCCGGCGCTCTTGGCGCTACCCGGCATCTTCGGAGCGGCCGCCGCTGGCGCCGGTGTCCTGATCGCCGCCTTGAAGGACGCGAAGACTGTCCTCGAGGACCTTGGTCCCGCGTTCACGAACCTTCAGACTCAAATCTCGGGCGCCTACTGGGAGCAGGCTGCTCAGCCGATCCGCGACTTCGCCAACATCGCCCTCCAGGAGCTGTCCCCGGCGCTCCAGTCGATCGCCTCCAACCTGGGGTCCATGACAGCCGCCATCGCTGGCGCGGCCACAGGGCACATTGCTGGGTTCCATGAGTCCCTCATGTACCTGTCTCAGGCTCTAGCGATCGGCTCCACGGGGGCTAAGTCGTTCACGAACGGCATCCTCACCATGGGTGAGGTGGGGGCGAAGTTCCTGCCTAGCATCGCCCAGTGGGCCAACAACCTGGCCGCCTCGTTTGAGCAGTGGGCGTCCAAGGCGGCCGCGTCCGGGCAGATGGAGGCGTCGATCCGTCGCGCCGCGCAGGCGTTCGGCACCCTCAAGGACATTACGGTCGACCTGGCCGGGATCATTGGCGGCCTGTTCAAGGCTATGGCGAACGGGTCTGCCCCGATTGACTCCATTGCTGATGCGCTGGACAAGGCGAACAAGGCCGTGAATGGGCCCCTGTTCCAGGCGACTCTCACGAACTTGTTCTCCTCCATGGGGCGGGCCGCCAGCTCGGCGTTCCAGGGTGTGGGTAAGCTCGGCGAGGCGTTCGTTTCTCTCGAGCCGACCCTCGGCGTGGTGCTTCCCCTGATTGGTGAGACGCTCCGCACTGCGCTCACTGGGCTCGCTACGGCCCTCGAGAATCCGGCGTTCCAGGATGGGCTGGCGAACTTCTTCAACAGCCTCCTCGTAGCGGTTCAGGCGCTCGCTCCGGCTATGCCGTCATTGGGTGAGGCGTTCGGCGCTATCGCCACTGTCGCGGGCACTCTGCTTGAGGCTATCGCCCCTCTGGTGGCGCAGCTGGTTGAGGGGTTGGCTCCGATCTTCCAGCAGTTGGTTCCGATCCTCGTCCCGGTCATCGAGCAGCTGGGGGCGGCCCTCCTGCCGGTGATTCAGGCGCTCGTCCCGGTGATCTCGGAGATCATCGCCCAGTTGGCCCCGCTCATTGCTGAGTATCTTCCGCAGGTTCTGCCGCCGATCGTGTCGCTGGTGCAGACTCTGGCGGCCGCCCTGATCCCGGCGATCCAGTTGGTGGGGCAGACACTCCAGTGGCTCATGCCGCTCGCCATGAACATCTGGAACACGCTCGTGGCGGTCATCACGGGCGCCATTCAGGCCATCAAGGGCATCCTCCAAACGGTGATGGCCTTGATTAAGGGTGACTGGTCTGGTGCCTGGAACGGCATTAAGGCTATTGGTGAGGGTGTCTGGAACATTATTGCTGGCTTAATCAAGATTTTCGGCAGCAATATTGAGAACTACACGCGTGCTTCCTGGAATGCGGTCTGGAATGCGATCAAGGGCGTATGGAATTCGATCACCTCGACGGTCTCCAGTGCTATCAGCTGGGTTGGGAACATTATCAGTAGCGGCTGGTCGTACGTCAGTAGTATCACATCCTCCATGTGGAGCGGCATTGTGAGTACCGTGTCCAGCTGGGTTAACAACATGCTGAACACGGTTCGTAACATCCCGAACAGCATCATGAATGTGTTCGCGAACGCAGGGTCGTGGCTGATTAGCGCTGGTAGGAACGTTATACAGGGATTCCTTAACGGCATCAACTCCATGTTCGGCGCAGTGAAGAACAAGCTGTCGTCCCTGACCTCATACCTCCCTTCATGGAAGGGGCCCGCCCCGGTTGACCGTGTGATTCTGAAGGATGCTGGCCAGCTGGTCATGCAGGGATTCATCAACGGCCTCGAGTCCCAATACGGGGCTGTGCGTAAGTCCCTCCAGGGGTTCACAGAGGACCTCCAGAACGATGTGGCCCCACACATTGCGGCGTCCGTATCTACGTCGTTCGAGAAGGTGAAGCCTTCCAAGGACCGCCTCAACTCGATCGCCAGCTCCACGCTCCAGGGCAGCCAGGGGCAGCGCCCCGGAGGTTCGGTGACGATCGTGAACAACTACCCGCAGGCGCAACGCGACTCGAAGACCCGCGACGACGTGGCGGACGGCATCCGCCTCGCCGCGAGCATCTAGGATGGTGGCATGAGCAGTGAATACTCCCTGAATGGGGTTGACCTTGACCAGCCGGGGAAGTGGCGAGTCATGGAGGGGACTCTCCTCCCTGCGGTCCCTTCTCCGCGCCTCGAGTCCACGGACGTACCGTTCCGTAGCGGCATCATTGACGGGGCGGGCCTGAAGGTCGGCACGTTCAAGGTGACGGTTGCTTTCATGGTTGAGGGTGTGGGCCGGGCGGACCTGGACCGCAACTTCCAGGCGCTCATGGCTCGCCTGAGGGCCTCAAACAAGCTGGCCACCCTCCAACACCACCCTGCGGGCACTAGCCCCAGGGAGGCTCTCGTGCGGCTCGTGAGCGTGTCTCAGCCGTCCTGGCGGTACGGAGAATGGGCGATCGACACTACCGTCATCTTCGAGGCGGTGGAGGGTGTCTGGCGTGACACCACAACCATTGAGACCCACCTGGATGACCTGTCGAGGCTCGCCGGTGGGGCTGCCCCCATCTCCGATGCGACCCTGAAGCTCAAGCCGACAGCCAACACGGTCACCATCAAGGACGTAACCTCCGGCACCAGCCTCACCTGGCGGGGCACCATGGAGTCCGACCAGAGGCTCCTCATCGACGTCGGCAAGTACTCTGCCTGGCGGCAGGTGTCCGAACGCTGGCACCCTATACAGGGTGCATTCAATGCGTCCGCCGAGATCAGCATGTCCCCCGAGGGGCTACAGCTCACCCCCAACCATGAGGGCAAGATCATCCTCCAGGTCACCGGCGCCACCGGGGCTATTCAGGCTAGGAGGGCCTACTGATGCGCCGCGAATACTTCCCCGGCATGCAGCTGCGCGCCGTCGCCTACGAGGTGCAGGGCGCGAAGATCGGGGTCGTGCCAGACATCCTGGAGATGACGGTCACCACCCCCAGAGGGAAGGCCCCCACCCTGTCCATGACCTACGCGCCGGGACCGAACGCCATTCGCGGTAGCGTCCTCGAGCGCGAGGTCGAGGTGGCTGTGGAGGCCACCTTCAACGGGGCGGACTGGGAGGAGCTCCCCGACGCCCGGTTCGTCACCCAGAAGACTGAGCACAACCTCGTCAGCGACGGCACCGATTCCCGCAAGGTGACCGCCATTCACGTCAGCGACTACCTGAAGGAAGCTCTTGTCTGGTCCGTCCCTGTCGAGTCGAAGGACAAGGACGGTAAGTTCAAGTTCCTGTCCCGCAACGCGGGGGTAATCATCAGCACAGTCTGGCAGAATGCCGTAAAGCGCGGCTGGGGTGCGGGTCTCACCTTGGATGCCAACACCGTGAAGGACTCCGCCAATCAGGACTGGGCGAAGATCGTCACCCTCTACTTCGACCCCACGATCAGCCTCCTCCAGATCGTAGACTCCCTCCGTGACCTCGGCATGATAGACACGGTGTGGCAGGGCCGCACCTTCAAGGTGTACAACGCGGACACCACCCAGGCTCGGGACCTGACGGCCTCGAAGCGGTGGCCCCTCGCAACCACACTCACGGGCGCCCCCGAGGCTGCGACCTGGGCTGACATGTGTACCGATGTCCTCGTGAAGGGCGAGGGTGGTCGCACGTGGCTCATCCACAACGACCTGGCCCCCCGCAGCATGCGCCGCGTCGAGAAGGTCGTGGAGGCCGGTGGCGTGGAGCTGGAGGCCACTGCCCGCATGGTCGCCGAGGCTACCCTCAAGTCTGGGGCGCATGTCAGCGAGGAGATTAAGCGCGAGTGGGCCGCCACCGATGTGCACCTCCTCCCGTGGGTTGACTACCGGCTCGGGGACTGGATCATGGTGGAGCGCGCCGAGGGTATGGAGCGCCTGCAGGTAGCCCAGATCAGCGTCACTCAGAAGGACGGGATGGTCGTTGGGCACACCACCTTCGGGACAGTCCTGGATAGCCTCCTGGGGCGCCTGACGAAGCGCACGAAGGGCATCGTGGGGCTCGCCTCCACGTCAGGCAGCGGCGTTCGCCCCAGCCAGCCGACAAGCAAGTACTGGCCCCTCCCCCCTCAGGGCCTGACGGGCTCTAGTCGCGCCGTCACCAACTCAGAGGGGTGGGTACGCGCCCTCGTGGACCTCCAGTGGGGGCGCGTCGAGACCGACACCCTCGGCAACGCTGTCGATGTGGTCTCCTATGAGGTGTCGTGGCAGTTGGCCATGTTTGGGACGAGCATCGCCGGGTCTATGGTTGTGCGTGGCGCGGACGTCACTAAGGCCACCGTGGGGCCTCTGCTCCCTGGGACGGAGTACCGGTTCTCGGTTCGTGCGCAGAGCGCTAACGCCACTGGCGCTTGGTCGCAGCCGTTGATCTTGACTACCGAGTCCGACAGGGAGGCGCCGCCAGTCCCTTCTCTCCCGGTCCTGTCGCAGTCTCTCGGCGTGCTCCAGGTGTGGTGGGACTACACGGGCCAGAACGGGCAGAGCATGCCGGCCGACTTCGCTGGCGTTGAGGTGTCTGTGCAGCACCCTGGGCGCCCTCCGGCGAAGTTCGCGGACATGATTACCCCCATGCAGCGCACCGCTATTGCGGGCCTGGAGATCAGGGACTACGAGGTGTGTCTGCGCGCCTACGACCGGGCCGGCAACAAGTCCGAGTGGGGCCCCAAGGCGACCATCACTCTCGAGCAGTCCATTGACACGAACGCGATCGTCAGATCTGTTGAGGAGAAGATCGCAGCCAGCGACGTGCTTCAGCGCGCCGCCCGCGCCGAAGCATTGAAGGAGACGCAGAAGCTCTCTGAGGCTATGACGCAGGTTGCGGTATCCTTGGTGGAGACAGGGCCATACCCGCCAGACAAGGGTGTTGTTGACAAGTCGCAGTGGGTGTCTCCGGATGCTCGCGTGTTCACGTTGAGGAAGAAGGGAGACTGACATGCCGTATCAGGGCAATGTGTGGAAGGATGGCCCGGATGGGCGCACCCCCATTACGGCGGCGAAGCTCACCAAGATGGAGGATGGTATCACCTCTGCGCAGCTGGAGGCGGAGAGGGCGTCTGAGTCCGCGGGCGTGGCTCGCGGGGCACTCCAGAGCGTCAACAACTCCTACCTGTCTATCGTGGATGCGATTGTCCCCATTGGAGCAGTGCTCCCCTTCTATGGGTCTCGGCCACCGAAGAACTGGCTCTTGTGCTACGGGCAGGAAGTGAGTCGCACCGACTATAAGGCACTGTTTGACGTGATCGGAACCGTCGCCGGTAGTGGCAATGGTTCCACCACGTTCAACATCCCCGACCTCAAGGGCAAGGTCATCTATGGTCAGGGGAGTACTGATGCGCTCGTCACTGGCTCGACCGTCGGCGAGACCCACCACACGCTCACCGTTAACGAGATGCCGTCTCACGGCCACGAGCTCGTTGACTCCAACAACCAGAACTCGAACTGGCGGGCCGGTAAAGCGAATACCGACATTGGGTGGAATGACGCATCCGGTAATGGCTACACCTACGCCATGTCCACAGGCACAACAGTGGCCGATCGTCGCCCCTACGCGAAGAACGTTGGTGGCGGCCAGCCATTCCCCATCCGCCCCCGCGGTTCGGTCGCCTCCATGATTATCCGCGCGAAGTGAGGTGAACTGTGGCCGAGATTAAGGACGAGTACATCCAGTGGCCTGGACCGGCCACGTTTCCTGCCGAGACCACGTTCCCGGCTTATGACCGCTCTGCCGACGGGAACACGACCGTCCACTCCCACAAGGGCTGGGAGTGGGTTGAGTCCGACAACCCGTTCCAGAAGGCTGCCGCCTCGCTCGCACAGTCCACGATCGAAGCATCTATTCGCCGTATGCGCACCGCCTTCGGCAAGGTCTTCTATCAGAAGGGGAACTCCACCGATAAGCCCGACTTCCCGGGGGAGACCTATGGCGACACGGCTCGCATTCAGGACCCCTCCACACTCGATATCGTGGCGGAGTGGAAGTGGAACGGCTCCGACTGGGAGCGCGCCCGCGTCTCCGGTGAGCAGATCAGCAACCTCGACGTGGGGCGCCTGACCGCCGGCTCAGCGGCCATCAACGACCTCGCAGCTAGGCGCATTGCTGGAGACATCGGCAAGTTCCTCCAGCTCACCACAGACCAGCTTACTGTCACCGGTAATGCGTCATTCGTTGACCTCACGGCGAAGCACGTCTGGACGCGTATCATCAACGCCCGCAGTGGCGAGTTCGAGAAGATCAAAGCCGGGATGCTGGCCGCCAACTCGGTGACGGCAGACAATCTGCGCGCCGGGGCCATTGACGGCCAAGTCATCACGGGCGCATCCATCCAAACGGACCGCCAGAACAATCGTGGGTTGAAGATTGACAACAATGGGATGCGCGCCTACTCCTCCAGTGGGTGGAAGTCGCTTGATATTAATGCCCACACTGGTGAAATCTCCATCAGCGGCAGGATTGGGCGTCGAGACTCGTGGTCTGAGTGCTACTTCAATGACCTAGTATGGGCGCAGACTGGCACCGATGTCGCTCGGTCTGGGGCGAAGATCGGGTGTGGTCTGGCGTTCAACTCACTGGAGGATGACTGGGAGGATGGCGCACTATTCATCCAGAAGGACGCCAATACTGGCGAGCCCTCGATCACTCTTCAGTCGGCCGCCAGGAAGGGCGCTGAATCCAGGCCGTCCCTCATTCTGGGCACTCAGCAGGTGTCGATCACTGTTGGGCCTAATGGCGACTGGGGGTCGTTGGCTATCAGCAAGTACGGCTTCTCATCCAAAATCAACTCCTCGTCATTTACCTTCAACGATTCCGGTATCTCCTACCGGAAGACAAACGACAACAACTTCGCCTACTTAGGCTTGGGACGGGACTTCCTCAGCTTCGCCACGCTGGGGAACAAGAACACCGGAATGTGGGCGACCTCCAATGGATTGGAGGTCGCTTGGAGACTTAACCCCCACATCTACCTGGATAACTCCGGCATCCAGATGACTGGCAACAAGAAGTTCATCATGCCGGTCCCGAGGCTGACCAAGGAGAGGGGCATGTGGCTGTCTCACTCCTGTACCGAGTCCCCCTACGACGGCATCGAGTACTGGGAGAACCTCACGCTCGACGAGGGCGGTCACGCCTCGTGGGCGCTCCCGGACTATGTGCCTCGGATCGCCTCGCCCAAGGCTCCCTGGGTCGTCTTCGCCTCGGGCACCGCCTCCGCGGCGCTGGACAGGTCCAATCCCGACGAGTGGGTGGTCCGCGTCTCCGGCGATCCTGGCGCAGCCGTGGACGTCCTGGTCAAGGGTGCCCGCATGGTCGATTTTGGAGACGTGGACGCAGCTGGCGAGCCGGTACTCCAGGACCACTCCAGGATGTCCAGATGGAGTCTGCCACCAGACCTCAACGGAGGTGGGGCCCCCGGCGGGGGTGATCCGGCCTCAGAGGATGACATGGCTCTGCCGGGCACGTACTATGGCCCTGCCCCTAAACCAGCAGATTGGAGAGACGCCGATGGAACCGCAGAGTAGTCAGGTAGACGCACTCGCTGTGATTGACGCATTGACACTGGAGGTTGCTGCGCTCACGAAGCGCGCGGTGATCGCCGAAGCGAGGGTGATTGACCTCGAGAACAAGATGAAGGAGAGTAAGTGACGGTTCAGTCTGTGGCGGCGCGTATCGCCCGCCGAATCTGCGACCAGGAGAACGTCGGGTACAGTCAGCCCGATCGGCGCACCTGGTACGCCAACGCCAACTGGGAGGGGCATGTGTCCTCGCCGCAGAACGCTGACTGCTCCAGCCTCGTCTGCGGAGCCATCTGCTACGGCATCCATGACACCTATGGGGCCAGCTGGGGGCACGCCGCCCTCCCCGAGATTAATGACCACTGGACGGGCAATATGCGCCCCGGCCTGGAGGCTCGCGGCTTCAATGAGGTCCCGTGGAACGACTCCGACCTCACCCCCGCTGGCGGGTTCCGTGTCGGTGACGTGATCCTGTCTGCCGCGAACGAGGGCGGCAGGGGGCACGTGGTCATCGCCGTTGAGGATGGTGGCGACCCTCTCGTTTCTGAAGCCTGGATCGCTGAGGATGGGAGCATCGACGGCTACCTCGGCGACCAGACCGGGGGGGAGACGCGTACCGTCCGCTACTCCAGTCATCCGCACACCCAGTCTGGGGCGTGGACCAGCTGTCACCGTTTCGATGAGGGGAAGTTCCTCCAGCAGTGGCCCGAGTTCCGTAAGGGGCAGGCCGCTCAGGCTAAGCCTGCGCCAGCGCCTACTGCCGCCCCTGCTGGCCCGGCGCACGCGCACGGTATCGACATCTCCAGCCACCAGTCTGGGCTGAACGTGGCCGCCCTGTGGGCCGACTTCGTGATCGTGAAAGCGACTGAAGACAATGACTATGTGAACCCGTACATGGGTTCGCAGGCCAATTCCACCCTCGGGGCCTCGAAGCGGCTCGGCTTCTACCACTTCGCCCGCCCTGGGGATGCTCAGGAGCAGGCCCGCTACTTCGTGGATGCTGTGCGCGGTTACCTTGGTAAGGCGACTCTCTGGCTTGACTGGGAGGCGAACGCGGTCGAGCAGGGGCCTGGCTGGGCGAAGACCTTCCTCGATGCCGTGAAGGGGATGACCGGCTCCACGCCCGGCATCTACATGAACGGCAGTGCCGTGAACGGCTACGACTGGTCGGCAGTGGCCCGCGAGTACCCCCTCTGGTACGCGGGCGGCCCCGACTACTCGGACTACGGCGCCTCCTACAGCGACCCGGCCGTCCCGTCGGTCTCGTACTGGGGCTCCCCGCTGATCCACCAGTACACGGAGGACGGCCGCCTGCCCGGCTACAACGGGACCCTCGACCTGAACCGGCTCCGCGACCGAGCCACCTGGGATCGCATGATCGGCGGAGGTCAGGTCATCTCCGGCGCCCCCACCCCCGTCGCTACGGCTGGAGCTCTCGAGGTGGATGGCGAGTATGGGCCTGCCACGGTGCAGCGCCTCATCGAGGTCTTCGCACCCGGCTACAACGAGCTGTATGCCGTCGCCAACCTCCGCCGCTACCTCAACAAGACTGTACCTGAGCACTCCCAGAAGATGCTCACTGGATCAGGGAAGCTGGCCGAGGATCGAGGCTGGGACTCCCATTGCGTGAGGGTCTTCCAGTACTGGGCGTGGTGCTGGGTGAAGCCAGTCGCGCCAGACATGTGGAACCGGTTCGCTGACGGCTGGTCCTTCGGTGACTACGTGGACGGGGAGCCCGGTGAGGCGACCTGGGCGGCGCTCCAGGAGGCCCTGAACCGTTCCCGGTCGGGAAGCTTCCGGCTTATGTGACCTCGTTTGACGCAATGTAAACTAGGGGGTGGGGCGGAAGTCCTGCCCCCTAGTTGTTTCCGAAAGGGGTGAGTGCATGAGCATTTACGCTCGCGCCTCATTCTGGTCTGGCGTCTTCGACCGCGCCGTGAAGACCTTCGCCCAGTCCCTGCTCGCCACCTTCGTTGTGGGCGTCGGAATTCTCGACATTGACTGGAAGGGCGCTCTCGGTATCGCCGCGACCGCCGTCCTGGCCAGTGTCCTGACCTCCCTCGCTGACGCGAAGGAGACCGACAAGGCTATCGCCACTGCCCCCGTCGAGTACACTCCTCGCCACGCGGGCTGAGTGACCATGCAGCCAGTAGAGAGCGTCTTGCCGATAGGGCAAATCCTCACATCTTCTGATCTCATTGCGGCCACAGTCGCCCTGCTGGCTGCACTGGTCGCCCGCCTCGCAAGTAGGATTAAGAGGCAGCAGGAACGTAATGATGAGCGCTTTGAACGCATGAGTGTTCATGTCGCGCGTGCCGCTGACGCTGCCGAATCTGCATCCGAGGGGGTGCATAACAACCACTCCACGAACCTGCGAGACGACCTGGATATGCGCTTCGATGACCTGACTTCTAAGATGGATGCCCTCACTGAGGTTGTGGGGGCACTCAGGGACAGTGTTAGTGAGCAGTCCCACAGGCTTCGGAGTTTGGAGGGGCAGGTTGAGGGGGTCAGGAATGATGCCCGCACTGACAGAGCTCATCTTTACGACGAGGTATCCAGCCTGCATGATCGTATTGATAGAGTGAAGGTTGTAAAGACTCAGCGTCGGGGGAACTCATGACCCAGGGGTATGCGCGCATCACAGGTAAGGTGGTCGGCCCCGAGGGGCTAGGCCGCATGGGGAGTGTCGAGTTCACTCCCCTACCCCAGTACAAGGGCGTCGAGGTGGACTCCACCAACGCCCTCATTGCGCACTATGCGGCCGGTAGGCTACGCCCTGATGGCATCATGGTCGATCATGCTGGTAATCCTGGCCTGCATATTGCTGCACCATTTTCGCTCCCCGACAAGGAGTGCAACTACCGTGTGTGCGTGAACATCCCCGGCGACACTGGCCTGACGCGCTGCATCAACGCGCGCATCATCGCAGGGACCGAGGTTGACCTCGTAGACATCTTCTCCGGCCGCGCCGTGGAGGACCCGTCCGACCGTGACGGGCGACGCGTCCGAGACATTGGCGATGGGACCCTGGAAGCAATCAACGCCCCCGACGTGATCGAGGTTGGGGATGGAGTACTCGCATGGAGGACGAATGACTAATCTGACGTGGTATAGCACGGAGAAGGCTGACCGGACCTTCGCCACTAAGGTAGAGCTGGAGCAGTTGCGTAAGGCGACTGAGGGGCGCACTCCTGACGTGTCTGCACTGGCGACGAAGGAGGAGGTGACTCGCGGGGACGACTCGCTGTCTTCACGTATTGAGGCGGTGAAGGCCACCGCTGACGGCGCCCTCCCTAAGGCGGAGGCCGCCTCCACATATGCTACGAAGGAGGAGGCGCTGGCATCGGAGCGGAAGCTCGGCGAGCGCATCGACTCCATGTCCACCACGGCCGCCACGAAGGCGGAGCTCACCCAGTACGCCACCAGCAAGGCCGTGGCTGACGCCTACGCCACCAAGGAGTCGCTCGGCGGCTACCTCAAGGCGGAGGATGCCGCCTCCACGTATGCGACCAAGGCGGCCCTAGCTCAGGCACAGCTGGGCGGCGGTGGGCAGGCTGCACCCGACTTGTCGGGTTTCGCCACGAAGACGGAGATGCGGCAGGCTGACGATGCCCTGGGTGTGAAGATCGAGGGAGTGAAGTCCACCGCCAATGCCGCCCTCCCGAAGACTGAGGCATCCTCAACGTACGCAACGAAGAGTGCCCTCGAGGCCGTGAAGGGGTCCATCCCCACAGTCCCCGACACCTCCAGGTTCATCACCGGCGAGGTTGCGGACGGCAAGTATGCCCGCAAGACGGACCTCGGCCAGTACGTGACCGCCTCCACGGCGGACAGCAAGTACGCCACCCAGGCGGCACTCTCCGACTACCTCACCACAGCGTCTGCGGCCGGCACGTACTCCACCAAAACGCAGGTTGCGGCCATGGGCGACAGCATCCGCAACGCCAGGGCTATCGCCGATGCCGCCCTCCCGAAGGCCGAGGCGGCCTCAACCTACGCGACGAAGGCTGAGCTCAGCCAGGCCCAGGGGGGCGGGAAGGTAGACCTGTCCTCCTACCTCACCAGGGTTGAGGCACAGTCCACCTATGTGTCGAATGAGAACCTCTATCGAGAACTGGAGCAGAAGGCTGGCCTGGCGGCCGTCAGCGCTGTCGACAGCCGCGTGGACGCGATGGCTAAGACCATCACTCCCTTCAAGCCCGGAGAGCGCTACTACTCGCCAGTGACCTACTTCTGGCCTGACTACTACGAGGACGGCAAGCCCGGCAAGACCTCGAAATGGGCCAGCATCCTGAAGTTCGCGGGCTCCCTCGGTATCGTCATCCTGAACCGGAACAGCGGCAACTGGGATGAGTTCAACGTTGACTTCAAGAAGCAGGCCGAGCTGGCGCTCGCGGCTGGGGCGAAGCGTGCCGTGTTCTATGTGAAGACCCAGTACCTCGCGGCCACCCTCCCTGCGGGCGACCCGGGCCGCAACAACATCCCGGACGTCGACAAGTACACCGAGGCGTACATCCTCTCCCAGATCGACAAGGCCAAGACCCAGTACGGGGACGTCTGCCAGGGCGTGTTCCTCGACGAGGCCATCAACGGGTGGGGCGATCAGGCTGGACGCATCCCCGCCTACAAGAGCCTGATCGACAAGATCAGGGCCAAGTATGGCAAGGAGTTCCTCATCGTCATCAACTCGGGGTCGAACATCTCCGAGGACATGTGCAAGCTCGACTTCGACGTGTGCATGATGTTCGAGAAGGATGCAGCCGCATTCCTGGTCGAGGACCCCGGGACCCCGATCCTCCCGGACCACATGAAGGCATACCCGTCGACCCGCTGGTGGGCTGTCGTACACGGCGTCACCTCCGAGAACTACCGGAGCGTGTTCGACAAGGCCGACAAGCTTGGCATCGCCCACCTGTACATCACGGACGGGCAGTTGCGCGAGGACCCGCAGCAGGGCGGCCAGTGGGAGCCGGTAGGTAACCCCTACGCGAACCCGCCGTCGCAGCATATCCTCGACCTTGTGGTGCCGTGGTTGAAGGGGTACCTGCCGTTGAAGCTTGAGGTGGAGGAGTTGCGTACGCGGCCCAGGGTGCTTTCGCTCGGTAAGCGTGAGGCTATCCCGGCGGGTACTCCGGCGGGTACGATCATCGTCAGGAAGGACGCATAGTGGCAGATAGCATCTTCCCGGTTCTGGGGGCGTGGTGGCGCAGTAAGGGCGTCCGGAAGGGTGACGGGGCGACCCTCCCTGAGGGCGCGTCCACCACCCCCTACGACAGTGCAGCGATGCCTGTAGGGTCACGTAAGTTCACGTTCGAGATCGACTACCAGGATGCCGCAGCCGCCAGCATTGACCTGCGCGCGAACTGGTTCAACGACCGCAAGGTCAAGGTCAACGGCCCGTTCGATATCGCTAATGTCGCGCTCCCACAGGGGCAGACGAAGGTGGTGGCGGAGGTTGAGCTCCCCGCGAGCACGGCCCCCCGGTGGCTGCCGTCGATCGCTGTCCCGGCCGGTTCTGGTGATGCGGCTATCTCGTCCTTGAAGATCTACGAGACGCCCGTCAAGGCGCAGCCGGTGTTCGTGTGGGATGGGGCGCGCGAGGTGGCCGCCACGATCACCGTGTGGGATGGCGCCCGTGAGGTGCCCGCAAGTATCGAGTTCCAGGCGTAAGGAGACGCATGTCGGAAGAGAAGCAGGGCCAGTGCCTGCCGTCGCAGGTGACCATCAACATTGGCGCGTCGGGGGTGAAGGTCAACGACGGTGCGCCCCAGGTTGACGTCTCCAAGTTGGCTACGAAGGAGGAGGTGGCCGGGAAGGCAACGAAGGCTGACGCCGATGCCGTCAACGTGAAGGTTGAGCAGGTTCGCACGGTAGCCGGTAAGGCCGCAGCGGATGCTGTGGAGGCCAAAGTGGTTGCAGGTAAGGCGCTCACGAAGGAGGCCGCCGATGCCGCCTACGCCACGAAGGCCCAGGTGGCCGCAATGGGTGACAGCATCCGTGCCACTCGATCGGCGGCGGAGCAGACGAAGGCCGACGGGGAGGCTACGAAGCGGATCGCTGAGCACGCTGAGGAGCTGACGCAGCAGCTGGCCCGGAACCTGGCTGTCTTCCCCCGCGTGCTGCGCCTGGATAAGGGGGAGCCCGCCCCGTCGGACATTCCCCTCGGGACGATCATCGTCCGCCCCGAGTCCCCCATCTCAACAAGCCCCGACCTGTTCCCCCCGATCAGTGAGTGGCCGAAGATCAACGCCGCCGAGACTGGGGATGGCGTACGCCTGGACTTCCAGCACCAGATTCTCTCCACCGGACTCGATCAGCTGCGCCCCTCGGCCGGGAAGTGGCACATGACTCTCCGCTACTCGTTCCCGGGCGGGAACTTCGGCGAGGAGACCGGGCAGGCGAACCTGTACACGGTGCGCCGCTTCCAAGAGGAGGGGCACCCGGCCCAGGCCGACACTGGCTCGAAGATCACCACCCTGGAGGTTCGCAAGGGCGAGCATCAGGTGCTTGAGCTCGACATTGAGCCCAAGAAGGTGGATGAGAAGCTGGGTGACGAGTGGGGCGTCTGGCTGGAGGCGCCGATCCCAACTCTCTATGTCCACGACCTCGTGATTCGCAAGGTCGCCTGAGGGTAGAACAAGGCCCCCGCTTGTAATCGACGTGATACAAGCGGGGGCCTTGTGTTATCTCACCAGAGGTGATGCAGCTTCCAGTTCCAGCCGCTCAGGGCCTTGCCGAGTGTGGCATCCCAATACCAGCGCATACTCACCTCCTGTCTATGAGTAGAGTTCCCAGGATGAAGCGTTCCCGTCCCGAGCCTCGAAGGTGAGGATAGCTGGCCGGGTCGAGTCGCCGGACAGGTTCGTCCACCAGTCTGAGCCGCGGTCAGCGGAGGGGCAGGAGATGATCCAGCGGGCGTCCCCGGCCTGACTTACGGCGAAGTTGTGCCAGTGCCCGTGGACGAGGATTCTGGCATCGTAGAGGCCACTCCTGCGCCCGAACGCGAGGTCCCTGAACCATCCCGGCACCTTGGACTGTTGGCCCGCCAGGTGGCCGTGAGTGAAGCCAATGCGGGTGCCGTCAGCAGCGTCCACGGTGACGGCCTCCTCCCATTTCTCGGGACGATGGAAGGTGACGTGCTCGTAGCCTGGGCTCCCGGCGACGATGTCCTCGATGTTCTTGGAGATCATGATCCCGAAGTCATCATCGGGGGCGTTGGCGCGACTGTTCTTGCTGGGCCCGGTGCGGACGGCGCAGTGGTTGGACGGGACGGCTACGTAGTAGAGAGAGGAGCATAGAGGGGCGAGGGCCCGGAGGGCTTCAGCGTAGAGGCGCTGCACGGTCCTGATCTGGTCGGTCAGGCTGAGATCGTTGGTCTGCGCCTGGCTGGCGACGTTCCAGAACCCCTCCGTGGAGTCGCCCACGTCGGCGAGGATGATGCGCTTGTATGGGTCCCTGAAGCGAATGTCGTCCGCGATGTCGCGGATAGCTCTACGGACTAGGCGGATCGTGTCCTCCGTGCCGCCTCCCTGAGCGACCTTCCCGCATTGAAAGTCCGCCAGGCAGACCACAAGGGTGTCCTCATCGTCCTTTACGATCGGGGCCGGCTTCGGCAGGAGAGGCTCCCGGAAGACAGGCTCCAGGTCGTCGTAGGACAACGACTTGGCCTCGGCCATCTCGACGGCGCCGGGCCGCCAGGTGATCTTCTCGTAGGAGCCGTCGGGTAGGCGGATCGTCTTCCCGCGCTGCAAGATAGCGTCCACGGGGACGTCGTTGAAGAAGTGGTCATGGTTGAGGTCGGGGGCGCCTCGCCTCTTCAGTTTGGCGCGGTGGCGTCGGACGGACGCTTCGGAGGTGCTGAACTTCTCGGCGAGTTCCACGTTGGTGAGGCGCTGGTTCTCGGGGAGAAGGTCATTCTCGATGATTGCTTCATCAAGGGGGGTCATTGGTGTCTTGTCTTTCTTTCCAGAGTATGGCAACGGCCCGGGGAGACTTCATGGTCAATCCCCGGGCCGTTCACCTATCCCACATCCAGCGGAGTCACTCACCGGAATGGTTGTAGTCTAGCGCCCCAACGAGCGCCTTGCAAGGACTAACTGAGACGTATGCTGTCCTGTAACCTTGCCGCCTCCACTTCCATGCGAGGTAGCGGGCGAGGGGCTTCCAGGTGCAGCGCGCGTCAATGTATCGCCACTTCTTGGTCACTTCTTCCTCCTGCACGCTCCGCAGATGGCGGTCTCCGCTCCGACTTTCCAGCCGAGGGTCCTGGCTGTGGTCTTGATGGTTGATTCGACTGCCACCCACGGCTTGGTGTGCGGGTGCGCCTGCTCGATGCGGGCGATGCCACACTGGGCGCATTCGATGCGGGCGATCCACTGGGTGCCGTGGAGCTTGATGTCTACCATGTGTACCTTTCTAGCTGGGCCATGCGCGCATCATCCATGCCTGAGCCTTGCTGATTTCCGTGTTTGTGGCCGCCCATTGTTCGTAGTGTTCGGCGCCTGGGCCGCCGTAGGTGGGGTGTGTTGTGGCTTCTACCTCGTCGAGGATGAGCCAGCAGTCTGGGCAGTACCGGAGGGACCAGTGGTAGGCGCCATCCTTCCAAACGTCCCTCCGGTACATGAGCCCTTGCCTGATTGTGGTGAAGCAGGCGTCGCAGATGACCTGCCCCCTGGAGTGGGGGTGTGTCGTCTTGCGTTTGAGATGCACGTCAGAATGGTGCGCCAGCCTGCGCCCAGGGGTCGCCCTGCTGGCCGCCCTTGGGGGCGTTGAATCCTGTCTGCTTCTGGCTGTTGCGGCGAGGGATGACACCGCGGAAGCGGGGGAACTTCACTTCCAGGCTGGTGCGTCGCTGGCCGTCGTTGCCGTCCCATCCGCGCTGGATGAGGAGGCCGGTCACGGTGACCTTGTCGCCCTTCTTGAGGGTGTCGGCGAGGTGGCCGTGCTGTTCACCCCAGAAGAAGGCGGTCACCCAGAGGGGGTCGCCATCATCCTCCCAGGAACCATCCTGGGTCTTGCGGGATGCGGTGGCTGCGATGCGGAGCTCGGTGATCTGCTGCCCAGACTGCGTGTACTTGACCTCAGGGTCCTGACCGAGGTTGCCTTCGACGGTGATGTCACATGCCATGGTTAGTTTGCCTTTCGGATGGGGGAGAAGAGCTTCTTAATGTCCTCTTCGAGGACGCGGATGGTCGGGTCTCCGAGGAAGCGGAAGGTGGGCACCTTGTGCTTCCGGATGTGTCGGTCGAGTGTTCGGCGGGTGATGCCGTGCATGTGGGCCGCCTCATTCTTACTGAGATAGCCGGGGATGGTTTTCATTGGTTTCCTTTCAGGAGTCTGGTGAGGTCTCCGAGTGTCATTGTAGCCCATTGCTGGCCAGGCTTGGCAACTCCGTGTCGCTTGTGGACAACGATGCCGACGAGGGCGCCCGCGTTCTCAGCTTCAACCCGGGCTTCGCGCGTCCACTTCGGCAGGTCCATGCGTGCCACATCCTTGCATTCGATGACGATCTTGCGGGCGCCCATGCGGACGTTGGCGATGTCGCCCTTATCCTTGGCCCCGGCCTTGGGGGCGCGGTCGATCCTGTCGTCAGCCAACTCCTCGGCGAGGTAGTCGGCGACCACTCTTTCGAACCGCGCCCCGGCGGCCTTGGCGCTCTTACGAGTCCTCGCCACGAATACCGCCTAGATGGGTAGCAGCTCGGTTCTCATCTCTCACGTTCTCGTAAGCCGTCCTCCAGCCCTGAGCTGAAGTAAGGAGTCGCGCATTCTCCATGGCGAGCACCTCGCACTGGCCGCCCTTATAGACTGCGTACACGAGCGCCGCGAACGCGATCAGTAGCGTAACCGTGAGCATAGCGGTCATGACTTCTCCTTGGGGCTGTAGGCAATGGTGTACGGACCCCATACCTTAGCGAGGCGCTCCTCCTGCAGCCCATAGGCACATATCCAGTAAGTGGTGCCGCGTTGCCAGGAGTCGCCCTGGCAGTCGATTACAATGGTGCCGGGTGGCAGTTCGCTACCGTCGCCGGTATATTCGCGCGAGCGAGAGCTCTCACACTCTTCGAGGGGGGAATTATGTCGCTCCGCCCCCACACCCTTATCGCGGGCCTCGGCCTCTAGGTCGCCGATGTGCTTTAAGAGAAAGATGACGTCATGCACGGGCGTATCCTGGGGCAATTCGCTAGGTCGATACCCCTCGCCCCGCTCCCAGTTGTCCACTCGGGCCCGAATCCGCTCTAGGCGGTCCTGGATGTCCTTATCGTCAGTGCTCATTTCATCTCCTTCTGATTGTGGTAGGGGCAGATTGTCTCCGGGTGGGGGCCATCATCGATGATCCAACCCCAATCTGATGCCAGGTCGCGCAGTGTGGACATGTCGGCGCGTTCACGACGCACATCCTGTGGGCCTGGGGTGAATTTGATGCGGTTACTGCATGCGGGCCAGTCGCACGTGATGGCCGCGTATGTGTACGTGATCTCACCTATGTCAAGCACTCTCTGCCTCCTTCGTCGTTGAGCTTGTAGGTCCTTCCATCCCAGTAGGCGACCGGGATGCTTTCAGGGTTGGCTACGAACTGGGGCACGTTAAACCCCGTGCGCCGCGCCTCATCCCTGTTCTGCTCGATGTGCCCGTGACAGCCCCGCACCCCATCCCCACAAAGGAGGATAAGGTTGCTGGGGCTGTTCGTGTTGGGGGCCTTACTGCCCCCCATGCCGCGAGCCCTCCTGTGCTGGATGCTCATGGGGCCATTACCGGCATGCCTGCCGCAGCGAGCACACCGGTAACCGTCCCTCTCGTACACGAGCTCCCTTGTTTCCTGGGAGGGCCCTGTTTTCCTGGGAGCCCCCTTTCTACACATCCCCACCCTCGATTTCGAGGAGGCTGATGTCGCCTATGGAGATGAGGTCGCGGATAGCCTCCTCCTGGGCTGTTGAGATTCGCACCGAGATGCGCGGGTCACCCTGAACGACCTCTACCCCGTCGGGGACCTCCCCGGTCTGTTTGATGAACCCATCCAGGGCGGCCGTGGCGGTGAACCATGGGGCGGGTACCTTGTGTACGGCGTCTGGCTTGTTCCACTCGAGCCAGGCCACGAGGGCCTTCTCGTCTACCACCTGGTAGCGGGGCTGTGGTGCGCTTACGCTCACCGTACCGACCTGGAGGCCGTCGATCATGGGCTTGGATGTGTCGCCCGGGGCCATGTACTCCTCAAGTTCCTTGAGGGCCTTCTTCTTCTCCTGGGAGGCCACCTTGGCGACGTGTGCCGCGATGGCCGCCCTGCGGAGTGCGTTCTCTTTGCTCACTGGACCTTCCCCGCCCCGTAGTTCTGCGCCAGCCATGCCCTGAGCATGTCTGGGTTGGCCTTGCCGCCTGCCGCGAAGTACTCCTCACGGACCTTGTCGCCGTCCAGCTGATGGGTGGAGCAGAATCCATCAAGGATCATGCCGCACTGCTCGGCCGCCGTTCTCTTGGGAACCCCCTGTTCCGCTGGGATGGGGGTATTCCGCTGGGAACCCCCTGTTCCGCTGGGAGCCCCCCTCTCGAAGGACTCGCTATCTGGGTCGGGCTCGTCCGTGGGGATGGTGAGCGCCTGCAGCAGGAACGTCCTGTAGGCGACACTCATCGCCTTGGCGATCGCCTTGTCACCGAAGTCCATAGCCTCGGCCGCGACCTTCCCGTGGATGCTGTCACCGGAGGGCCCGTAGACCCGGTAGGTGACCTTGACGACCACCTCTGCGGTCTGCTTGCCGTTCGCTGTGGTCCCGTTGGTTCGATGTACGTCAACATCTTCGGGGAGGATGGTCACTCTGTGCTTGCGGAGTGCGGGCCCTACAGCGTTCATTACCGCGTCGATGCCACGGAAGTTGAATCGCTGTGCCTGGTTCTTGCTGTCCTTCCTGACTGCCTGAACGTCCGCCATCACATTGCTTAGCGCCTGGTGAACTGTCAGCTGTTCTGTCATCTGTGTTCCTTTCTTGGGAGGCCCCTATTCTCTTGGGAGGCCCCTATTCTCTTGGGAGGCCCCTATCTGGGAACCTACTTCGTGGAAGCCACCAGAGACCCAACGGCCATGATCGCGTTCCCCATCGTCGCAACATAATGGGGCACACCGCCGGCGGTCACGGCGATCCTGCCCCCGACCGGAGCAATGGTGATGGTCTCCGATTCTGCCGTGGTGATGCTGTACACGTCACCGACGCGCCGCACCTTCAAGCGCTGATCGAACGCGGTAACGCGACCCCGCACGGAGTCATGATGGTTATGGGCGTTCGCCTCAGCTAGCGTGTCCGCGATGACGACCTCATCGCATTCGACGTACCCCCAGAACCGATCGGACTGGCTGGGCTTGCGGACCGTCCACCAATCGGGGGTGAGCTCTGCCGCTGTGGCACCGAGCACCACAGTGTGACCCATAGGCGTGGGGGCTACGTGCATACGCGCGTGTGGCCACATTTGGGCCAGCTGGTGGGCTACGTCCGTGGCGTCAATATGTGTGGTCATGGTGAGTGTTCCTTCCGTGTGTGGGGTTAGTGCTGCCAGACGTATCTGGCGGGGTCGAATGGCTCGAGCACGTACAGCCATGCCGATAGGCGCTTGAGCTCGGTGCCGAGTAGGCGAGTGTCACCATCCTCGAGGTGCCACCATGGGCCATGCTTGACCCATCGCTCATGTAGATCGTTGTAGACGGCGGCCCCGTCGGGCATGCGCCGCATGTCAGCGTGCGTGATGAGTCGATGCTCTAGGGGCGTGTCAGCTGGCATTGCGTTCCTCCGCCTTGATGGCCCGCTCGAGGTAGGTGACGGCCTTGCGCAGGTCCCCTACGCGCTTGCTCGCGTCTCCCTTGCGCCCGAATCTGGTGAGGTACTTCCCGGCATTCCAGAGATGCGGGTTGTCGGGGAAGAGAGCATCAAGCAAGTCCCAGGACTGCAGGTCCTTCGTGTTCTCCGGCGCCCCGTTAGCGACCAACGCCTCACCCAGCCAGACATAGTGAGGCGGACCAGACACCTGAATGTCACTGAGGGTGACGCGCTCGCAGGGGCGGTGGGCGTCATCCTCACCGACCAGAACAGTTAAGCCGTAGCGCTCGAGTATCTCCCTTAAGGCGTGCAACTCACTACCACCCTCCGGCCATCCGACCAGCCACACCGAAGCGCTCGCGCCGCTGTACGGCTCGCCGAAACTGAGAGCACACACCCCATCCCAGATTACCGTGAGCGAACAATCATGCTCGAAAACGAACCATGCAGACAGAGATGAATCAACAGTGACGTGGCCTCCTTTGACGATACGGAAATCCAGGTCCCGGGGCACGTTCACGCCGGTAAGGTCCGTGCCGTCCTGTAGGCGGATGTAGTCTGCGAAATCTGCGCCATCGTCGATCGCCTCATTCAACTGATCGACGCTGTTCACGTAGTAATCCATGATGCTCCCTTTCTAGGTCCCACGCCTTGTGAGTCACCTATGGGCCACCTAGACCAATTCGGATCACAGCAAACCTCTGTCGGTAGGTATCAGACAGTAGGGCGGTCTAGGTGACTCATAGGCGGGCAGACTGTATCGACTACGCGAGGCGGCGCCGTGCGTGCGGTGCCTGCCACCTATGGCCTTAAATCTCTATGTAGTTCTCAACCATCGTGCGCAAGCTTTATTCAGCGGCTGGCCGCGTTTCTACTGCGCTATGTCCTCTAGGTGAGGATGGCCGGCCACGACACTGCGTGGCCGGCCACCCCGACTAGCTGGCTTGTGCTCGCTCGAGCGCCACCTCGAATGCGTCCCCGGCGAACCGGACTGCAACGTCATCATGCCCGCTCACGTCACCATTCGAATACACCTGAACCCGATTCCCGTCCTTGGTGGCGACCAGGCCGCCGCGAGTAAGTGGCTCACGGATGGGGTAGACGTGCCAGCCGCTTGAGCCGAGCATGCCAGCCAGCGCTGCAAGCGCCTTCGCTCGCCGTTCAGCATCGCGTAATAGGTGAGTCATCGCGTCGACACTGGTCCAGTCCTGGCTCCTCACGGCCAGATACTTGATGCCCAGTGAATCCAATGCCGTTACTTGGGCTACCGCTTCGCGGCGCCGCGCCCCCGGAATGTTCCGCACCCCCAGGTAGTGGGTCGGGTTGGCGGCCTCCCAGCTGGGCGACGCAGGCTTGCTCTCTCCCGTGGCCGCATTGAATGCTAGGCGCACGCGCTCGGCTACAGTGCTCATGTCATTAGTCCTCTCGTGCCGCGAGTGTTCAGGCGTCGGCAATGTAGAGAATGGCTGCGTCGACACTCATGTCCCCGCACACCCAGTGCTCACCACCATCGGCGTCCACACTGTAGATATCTACGAAAACGATGGGCTTATCGTCCCACGAGAGTTCGGCGGTGACGTAGGCGCGACGCTCCCCCTCCGCGTAGACGATGATGTACTGATTCGCGTTCGGCGACGTCATGACCTCGAACTCAAGTGACGCTGAATCCAGGGCGAACTCAAGGTCTTCTGCTGCGGTCTCGAGCGCGTGGGCGAGACGGTCTTCGGTGGCGATCATGGTGATACTCCTAGTTGTGCGGGTAGGTGGGTGCTGTCGTGCCCGGCGGGGGAATCGAACCCCCGCTACAACCATTCGGGCTACCTGACTGCCGTCAGGAGATCGTGTACAGGACCGCGGCGGCAATGTCACTGGGTGCCCAGCAAGTCGTTTCCATAACGGCGTCAACGTCGACAATGCGGACGGGGGACTCAGGGTCGCAGTCCTCCACCAGCGCCACATTCTCAGACTCACTGGTGGATACCTTAGTGTAGCGGTCGCCGTAGTCGAAGCGGGCCTGCCAATGGAACAACTCCACGATGGACGACCAGTCGTCCTGCTCGAAATCGGTCGCGCCGCAGAGCGCCTGCCACGCCTCCTCCGGATTCTGGTAGGCCAGCTGAGTGGACTCAAGGGCCGCCTCAAGGTCGGTCATGTCCACGCTCTCGCGGAACAGGGGGCGCTCCGTGACGGTGAACTCACTGTCGAAGTCTCCGGTGTATCCAGCGTCCCATGCCTTGCGGGCGAGAGGGAAGGTCAGGAGTGCTGCGGCCCTGTCTCCGTCGGTGATGGTGGCGGCGGACTCTTCCTCGCTGACCTCAAGGGCGACGGTCCCGACGGCGAGCCCCGCCGTGTTCTCGCTGTAGTTGATACCCCAGTCGGCGAGGTTGGCGGTGACGTCGGAGATGAAGTCGTTGGCGTTCATTGCTGTGATCCTTTCTGGTGGAGCGGTTCGCTCCGTGCTGATGGCTTAACTATACACACACCCAGACAAGGCGAGTCAAGCCGGATCGGACACCAATTCGCGTGACCTACGTTATCAAACAGGCGTTCAAACCGCACCCCACACACACATACGCGCACACCCACGCAAGCGAAAAGCCACAGGAACCAACCTGGGCGCCGTTCATGGGCCCACCCACACACGAACGCCACCCACACCCCCAAACCGCCCCAAGGAAGCTCACAGCCCCACCTGCGGGCGCGCAAAGCGGAACCCCCGGCATGCCGAAGCAAAACCGGGGGCCCTACGCGTCAATCACAGGGCACCATAGCGACTCAAGCGCCTACGCGTTGCGCGCCGCTCAACCCACACCCCACCAACAAGCCCCAACAGAGTCAGTGCACCAAACACCGCCACGACCTCAACGTCATAGTTGTCCTTGGCACCAGAATCCACAGGACCCACAACCTTGTCACCACTAGGAGAAGTCGACGTAACCACAGGCTTATCCACAACCGCGCTCGCCGCAGGCGAGTGCACAACCTCCATAGAGGCACTACTGCGTGCACCGTGGAGTCCTGCCTCATCACTGTGTCCCTTAACCGCAGGCTTAGAGCAACCCTCACTGAGGGCCTTAGCGACAGCTGGGCCGGGAATGTAGCGCTCGCCCGCAACCGTGGTGATGGTCTGAGTGCACCCCTGAGTGTTCACCTCGAGCACGTACCGGCCATCCCGCTGACAGGTCACCTCACCACGCACGTCAGCGCACGACGGCAGGTCGCCCGTCGAAGCTGGCTCAACCGAACCAACCCACAGCCATCCCGGAAACGCGACCTCACGGGCGTCACGCCACCGCAGGTAGGACACGCTCCAATCCTCCCCAACGATGAACGAACGCCCCGAACCGTTCCCCATAGACCTAGCGTCCCACAAGCACGGCCCGTACTCCTGATCCTCCGACTCACACGCAGGGGTCCCTGACACGTCAACGGGGGCGCCAGTCTCAGCGAGCACCCACCCACCAGCCGGGGCAGTGTCCTCGGCCGCATAGGCAGGCACACAACCCACCAGGCCCACAACCCCAAGCACCAAGGCCACCACCATGCGCATCGCCGCCTTGCTCATCTCATCGTTCCTTTCGGTTCGCCCCGCCGTCGGGGCCGTGTTGCTGATGACCAGAACCATACACCCACACACCGAGCTCACGTCAACCCACAACCACACAACACACAACGCGACCTACACCACCGAACACACGTACACGCAGACACCAACACCCACACACGCACACACAACTAACACACAACCAAGCAACCACACAAACACCAGCTCACACAAACACACACAACACACCCGACCAGCACAAACACCAAAAATCACGACGACGAAATAACCAGAGACCAAAAAACAAACCCCAGGCACCCCAGGGGATACCCCGGGGCGGGCCCGAATCCCACCGCTACGCGTCATGGGAAATCTGGTTGCGTGCAAGTTTGAGAAGTGAAGTTGGCCCCGCGGGGCCTGTTTTTGGCTTCGCGGGGCGCTTGGGGTGCTGTTCAGGTGGGCTGCTTCACCCATTCTCGGTACTCGTCGAGCGTCTTGACTCCCTTTTTGGTGTTGCGGGTGCGGTGGGCGAAGTCGAGGTTGTCGAGGTTGTGGGTTCCTCCTCGCGAGATGGGGGTGAGATGTTCAAGGGTGAGTGACATGGGGTGGGGTGACCTGAGGGTGTCGTCGATCCGCGTACCGCAGAGACAGCAGGTCTTGTTGCTCGCTTCCCATTTTGCGTTGATGAGCTCGCGTGTGGCATTGCCTTCGAGTTCGGCTCGCGCTCTACGCACCTTGTAGGCGGCTACCTTGTCTGGGTTGCGGATGGCCCATCGCTTAATGCTTGCGTAATGGCGCTCTTTGTGTTCTGGGTCTTCTAGCCACCTGCGCACTCGCGCGCTCTCTGATGCGCGGTTTGCTTGGCGGTAGGCTTTAGCTTGGGCTTTCGCTTGGTCGGGGTGTTGTTTTCGGCAGCGAAGTGTGCGCTGCTTGTGCAGTTCAGGGTCTTCTTGTTTGCGTCGCTCGGCGTTCTTTTCGGGGTTTTCTGCTCACCATTTGCGCATGAATTCGCGGTTGGCTTTGCGTTTGGCTTCTTTCCTGCATTCGCTGGAGCAGTACTTGGTTGCGGGGGTGTTTGGGGTGAATGGGGTGTTGCATGTTGCGCAGGTTTTGCTTGGCGTTCCTTCGCGGGGGTTCTTTCGTTGCCTGCGTCGTCTTGCTTCCGCGGCGCGGGCGCATTTCTTTGTGCAGTATGTGGCGAGCGGGTGGTGGGGTGTGAATGTTTTAGTGCATCCTGGGCACTGCTTTTGAGGCGCGTGTTGGTGTGCCCCTTTTGCTTTAAGGTACCTGGCTCTGTCTTTGCATTTTTGTGTACAGTATTTGGCGTTGGGTTGCCGGGATGTAAACTCGGTTCCGCATTGTGTGCATGTTGTGGGGTAGTGGGTGCTCATGTTACTTTACCTGGTTTGCGGCCCATTTGAGTGTGTCGTGTTGGCTGACGCGGAAGGTGGGTACTGTGTCGTAGCGGCCGTGTTTGATGTGTCCTTGCATGGCGGCGTCGTGGATGGTCTTGTAGTCGATGCCGGTGAGCGCTTCGGCTTCTCGGAGGGTGATGGCGTCTGGGGTGTGTGGGTGTACAGGTTGGCTTGCCATGTGGTATCCTTTCTGTGCAAGAACAAATTAGCTTCGTTCCTGTTCTTGTTTCTTCTGTGAGTGACCCCTGGGGTGGAATCCCGGGGGTCTCTCTTTTGGGTTTAGTTGGCGGTGTGGGTTTCACTGGTCATGACATGCTCCTTTCGGTGTGCTGCTTCCATGCGCGGTAGATGCCGAGGTGGCCTTGCTGGGGGGCCACTCCATTGCCGAGGAGGCGGCGTTTTGCTGCGTCACTGATGGGCTGGTTGGTGATGTAGCCTGTTGGGAGTCCCATGAGGTGTTCCATGACTAGGATGGTTCCTTCGCCGCACATTTGGTAGAGGCTGCGTCCGTGGCCGTTGCCGTTGTTGTGTTTGGCTTTCTGGGCTTGGAGCCAGGTTTCCCATTCTTGTGCTGTGCGTCCCCATCCCATGTCTACGACGGTGGGTGTTGGGAAGGTGGGGGTTGTTGGGGTGTAGGTTGGGGTGTTGGCAGCGGTGCGCTCTGGCCTGCCGAGCTTGTGTGCGTAGATGAATGTGCGGTCGCGGCGGTGGGGGAGTCCGGCTTCGTGGGCTTTGGCTCGTGCCCAGCTGGTGGTGTATCCGGCGTCGAAGAACTCTTGGTTGATGGTGTCGGCGTACTTTTCGGCTTGGGGGACGTTTTCTACGATGACTTCGGTGGGCTGTACGGCGCGAACGATGTTCATGCAGGTGTAGAAGAGGCTGCTGCGGGTGCCGTTGAGTCCGGCTTGTTTGCCTGCGCGTGAGAGGTCCTGGCAGGGGAAGCCGAAGGTGATGGTGTCGCTCTTGTAGTCGAGGAGGTTGGCGTCATTGACGTCATTGTGGATGGTGGCTGCTGGGTGGTGGTGTGTGAGTACTTGGCGTGCTGGCTTGTAGTTGTCGCATACGGCGTCGATGGTTTGTGGGCCGAATGCGGCTTGGATGGCGAGTTCTAGGCCGCCGTAGCCTGAGCAGAGGCTGAGGATGCTCATGGTGTGTTCCTTTCGGTTGTGCTGATGACTGGAGTGTAGACAGGGTTGGACAGGGGTGTC
>ERZ772912.102-NODE-102-length-41248-cov-7.081543_pt1 | contig 41248 bp, 59 predicted proteins | sample MGYA00512119_ERZ772912 | MGnify/ENA primary metagenome ERZ772912 (study PRJEB29015, sample SAMEA2738048) | human oral metagenome | biome: human oral; feature: human-associated habitat; material: saliva | place: China | collected 2230 ...
TGCCGAAATTGCCGAGGGGGGTGTCAGTTGGGGTAGGGGTGAGCCCCCGGGGGGGGAGGGTAGAAATATTGCCCGCATCCAGCCGGCTACGGTGGATCTAGACCCGGGGTGTCTGGCATGGGAAATTCGGCCGGAATTATTGGGGACGCATCCGGAAATTCGGCGCGAATTATTCGGGGTGAGAGCTGCCAGAGATCAGGCGCTCACTCTGGTAGATAGACCGGACTACCAGAAGGGCCTGACGGCCCATCGCTGCCGTGGCGGCTCTCTATGGATAGGCGGTCGGTTCCGGTTGCTGGGAAGCATCAGCGATCTTGACTAGCCGGCCGGTCTCGTGGGACCATTGGGCATCCCCTTCACTTTGGAAGAAGCAATGAGCTACGAGAACATCACGAAAGCACTGAACCCTGATGCCCCGGTATGGGCCGTCACGTCGGCTACCCGCACGACAACCATGAATCCGAAGCAACCCTATGTCATCGACCGGGACGGCAAGCCGTCTATGGTCCGACCTGGGGACTGGGCGTCGCGCCTGCCGGACCTGCTGGACTGGATTGCATCGAAGCCGGAATCGAGGCAGAAGAATTTGCGCATCGGCGCGTTCCTCACTCGTGAGTACGGTATCTGCATCCTCGACGTGAAACTTGACGCTGACGGCAACCTGCCCGAGGACGTGGCAAAAATGCTGGCCGATGAGCCGACCTACGCCGAGTACACGACGGACCGCAAGGCCGTGCATATCTGGGGCTATGAGGCCGTGCAAGGGCTGGATGTTGTCGATCATCCGTCGATCAATTACTACACGTCCGGTTTCGTTGTTGTAACGGGCGACGGGTACGTGATGGATGGAATCGATTACTCGACGTTCCCGGTCGGAATGGGGTCTCTGTCCATGGTGGCAAATTTCCTCGGCGCTAACCCGACGGAACGAGATCGAATCAACTATGCGTTGCTGGACGCGCCGCAAGATGTCAGCGACGCGGAAGTAATCAAGCGGCTGCCAGACTGGACGAACGACATTGCCTTGTTCAAGGCTAATGAAATCGCAGTGTTCTATGGATCTGTCGGCGCTGCCCGCGCCTATGTCATCCGCGACATTCTGTCGATCAGCGGGAACGTTGCGCAAACTGTGCGCGTGGCCATGGCCCGCTTCCCTCACGTCTTCAATGACCGCGCCAAAACGCTGATGACGGTTCAAAACATCGGCAACTGCATGACGATTGAGCGCCGGCACTACGACGCCGAGGCCATGATGCAGCAGAGCGAGGCATATGAGCCCTACGGTGAACTATTCGTGCCTTCCTTCGTTTTGGAGGAAGAGAAAGGGGTAGATGCCCCAGCAGAAGAAAAAACGCCGCCAGCGCTCGCCATTCAATCCGTAGAGGCATTGCCTGTCGAAACGCTGCCCGAGGCATTGCCCGATGTTCAAGATTACGAAGCCGAGCAAGAAGAGCTGTTCACTGGGGCGGCGCGTCTTTCCGGTGTGGACCTTTACGCAGACATTGCAGATACCCCGTTCGGACGGGCCATCACGGAAATGTCACAGCGGATCGCGGCCGAGGGGCCGATTCGCCTTTCGTATCTGATTGGCGCAATGCTGGGGGTCGCTTCGGGTCTACTGGGAAGGCGCTACACGTCTGGGCGTGCGTTCGATCATCGGCAGGTTGGCAGCCTTTATGTTGCAATTGTCGGCGCGCCGGGTGTGGGTAAATCGTCTTCGTTCTCGCCTTATATGCGCATCGTCGGGCAAGGGCTGGACAAAGAGATCAAGGGGCAGGATTCACCTTTCGTCAACACTTGCCCTACCACGATGACGCAGTTTTACCCGTTCGCAATCACCGCGCCGTCTTCGTGCGTGTTCGTGGAAGATCAGAGTAAGTTTTTCACGATGGCGGAAATGTCCGACAAATACACAACCGAGACATTCCACGACATCATGCGCTCACGTTTCGATGCGTTCTCGAATGACGTGATAAGGTTCACTCCGGTACGCGGTAAGCAAAAACTTCCCTTCCCCCGTCACTACACGTTCTCGCTTGTCGCGGATACGCAGATCGGGCCATTCGTTCAGTTTGTCTGCAACAAGGGCGTGTCTGGTAGCGGCCTTCTGTCTCGTATTCTGCCTGTCATCGAGCAGCGCGGGCCGTCGGATACCGTGTCGGATGACTACGTAGAGCCGGGTACGGTTGAGCGCCATATCTACCATTTGGCACACGCCTACCTTGCATCCAATCGGCCATCGGAAGCCGAGGATGACGGGTTCGAGCTGCCGCGCTTCATTGAGCTGCAATGTGAGCCCGAGGCGCTGGAATTGTTCAAGCATGCAAACAGTGTGTATCGTGGGATTCGCGGTTATAACGATTTCGACAGTGATGCGCGCATCCGTATCGCTACCCATGGTGCAAGGATCGCCCATATCGTCGCCGCATATAACGCCGCGACCGAGGACGACAAGCCGCTTGTCACGTACCGGCTGATGCGGTGGGCCATGTCGTTTGTCCATGAGATGTTCATGCGCGCCGCGCCGATGTTCAATCTGGCCATTAACGGGGACGAGACGGCCATCATGAAGCGCGTTCTTTCGATGCTGGAAACGTACCGGAAGGAAGGGACCATCAACGGTAAGCATTTCCAGAATCGGCTAGGGATGAGGACGCTTGATGCGTCGCAGTGGCAATTCTCGAATGAAATCGTTCAGAAGATTTTTACGTCACTGGGGACTGTCACAATCGGGCGACAGACGCTGACAACGGCATCAGTGCGCAACCTGTTGTCCCAAGGGCGCGGCGGAAATGGTATGCTTGTGGAATCCCAGCGGAGAGTGGATAGCGTGACGGGCATTCAATCGTCATGCTGGACTATTAACCGCGACATCATCCTTTTCCCGGAATTCCATATGCCCACACTCCACGAGGTCATCAACAAATGACCGTTTCCCTTCGGTGGTATCAGCAAAACGCGGTTGATGCCGTCCTCAATACAGACCTTAAGAATCCGGTGCTGGGACTCCCTACGGGGTGTCACGCGGCCGGCCATCCCATCCTCATGTTTGACGGTTCTATCAAGCGCGTCGAAGACGTGCGCGTAGGTGACGTTCTCATGGGGAATGATGGGACGCCGCGCAATGTTCTGATGTTGCGTGGCGGCCGGTCGCGTATGGTTCGCATCGAGGGCGGCGGCTTGTCGTTTGTGGTCAACGAAGATCACAAGCTTCCGGCCGTGTTTCGTGGGCGAGATTCCGTCTTCAAGGCAAAGAAACTGATCGGGCATCCGTTCCAGTTTTTCCGTAGCGTATCCGGTGCAGTTGTTCGCGTTGATGGACGCGCCGAAAGATCGCCAAAAGACTTCTTCTTTGGGTTCACTATAGACGGGAACAACCGATACATCGACGGGTATGGCGTGCATCATCGAAACAGCGGGAAAAGCCATACTGCCGCTGCCATCATCCGGAACATGCTGGATTCCGGCCGCATTAACCGCGCCGTCATCGCTACGCATACTGGCGTTCTGGTGGACCAAAACCATCAGGACTACGTGATCCATTGGAAGAAAGGGGAAAGCGTAGGCGTCGTGTCGGCGTCTGTGTCGAGTAAAAAGGACTGGGCAGCGGATGTTGTGTTCGGTTCCGTCGGAACTCTCATGCGCAATCCGGGCAAACTCGGCCCGCGTGACGTGCTGCTGATCGATGAGTGCCACCGCGTGTCCTCGGACCCGAAAAGCGGTTACGCCACGCTGATCAATGCACTGCGCTACCATCGGCCGGGAATGCCTGTTATCGGGATGACCGCGACTTACTGGCGTCTGGGCGAGGGCCTGCTATGGGAAGTGGACAACCCGATCTTTGACGGCATCGCCTACGATCTTTGCACTGGGCCAGACTTCACGCGCCTTGTCGATGAGGGATATCTAGCGCCGCTGGTAACGCAGGAAACGTCATCGCACGTTGACCTTTCCGGTGTGCGCACGCAGGCCGGAGATTTCAACCAATCGGACCTGTCCGAAGCCGTCGAGCGTTCCGTAGCCGATGCCGTTCCAGAGTTTTTGGAACTGGCCAAGGACCGCAAACACGGCATGGTGTTTGTTGCCGGGACGGAAAACTGCGAGCGCGTAGCCGAAGCCATCAATGCGTTAGGGGAAAAAGCCACCTACGTTCACTCGAAGCTTCCGACGGCTGAGAATCAGCGACGCATCGCAGACTTCAAGAAGGGTATCTATCGCTGGATTGTTTCTGATGCATCACTGACGACGGGCTTTAACTGCCCGGACGTTGATGTAATCGTGCTGCTGAAGCCCACCAAATCATCGGCTTCTCACGTGCAAATGCTGGGCCGTGGAACGCGACCTTTCCCGGGCAAGATCAATTGCCTTGTGCTGGACTTTGCGGGGAACATTGGGCGCAATGGGCCAATTAACATGCCCGTCATCCCCAAGGGCGCGAAGGCCCGGGAACGCGAGATCAAGGCCAACCTTCCGAAGGTCAAAACGTGCCCATCGTGCGGCCTCGATAACGACATTGATGCAGACGTATGCGCGAACGTTGTTTGTGGTTTCCGCTTTCCCCCTGTCGATGAAAAAGAGCTGCTGGTAGCTGCCAAGGCATCGAACCTGAAAGCCATGGTTGTGCAGCGCCACCGCTATATCAACCCGTCCAAACTTTGGCTATGGCACGGCAAAACGCATGATGCCGGCGTGCTTATGAACAAGCAGGGAATGCGATTCCTGAAGGTTGGCCTGGCCGGGAAGTTTGGATACACGCTGAATGCTAAGGCCGTGAACGATCTAGGCTATCCGTCGATTGATGAGGCCGTGACGCGCATCACGGAAGAAGGGTTCAATGTCGGCGCGGTCGCTTGGGATACTGACGTAGAGAAGTACCCGAAGAAGGCCCGGAATGCCGGCGAGGTTAACCCGCGTGACCTGTATTGGTTCCCGCTGATCAATGGGGAATGCCGTACCGCCTTCATCGCGTCCGTGTGTAGTGAGAAGCCCATTAGCGCCGAGCTAATCCGGCGAGGCACAGAGATTGTGGGCGTCAAACACGTTCACCCTTCCTACATTCAGGAACAAGCTCGCCTAGTGCGCGTTGCTATGCAAAAGCGCCACATCCCGGTAACATCCGATTCCGTCGCCAAGTACATCGATTCCATCAACCAAGACTGATCCCATGGAAGACCGTTCCCTAGACCCCCAGCGCATCCTTTCCGCTCTCTCGTTCATCCCGGCCGATCTTCCCCGGGATGAATGGGTGAGGATCGGCATGGCCCTTCACTCGGCAGGCATGCCGTTCGATGCGTTCGACAATTGGTCGGCAAGTGGCGGCACGTACAACAAGCGCGGCACGGCTTCGGTCTGGCGTTCGTTCAAGCGCGGGCCGATCAGCATTAGCAGCCTGTATCGCATGGCTATGGACAACGGCTGGCGCGGAGACACGGATACGGAGATCAAGCCGCCGCCTAAGCGAGAGCTGCCGCCTGAACCGAAGCGGCGCACGATTGACGTTCAGAAACTGGCGGCAACGTTAGTGCCTGCGTCCGTGAATCATCCCTACGCGCTGGCCAAGGGCGCGGAACCCCGGTTCATGGACGGCTTGTTTGAGGTTCCGGCCGGTCACTCGATGCGGATCATGGGCGAGCGCATCGGCGGGTTTCTCGCGGTCCCAGCGTATGAAGGCGAGACGCTGAAAACGTTCCAGATGATCGCGCCACCGGACCGCGCCAAAGAGATGAAGGCCAAAGGCAAGCCGTCCAAACTCAACCTACCCGGTGGGTTCGGCTCTTCCTACCTGATGCTGGGGCACGCTGACCCTGAGATCATCTATGTAGTCGAGGGCATCGGGCAGGCATGGGCCGTTCTGTCGTGTTTCGCAGCGGTGGCCCATATCGCCGCTCCGCGAGTGGCGGCTATCGTCACGTTCGGTTGTGGGCGCACGGAAACGGTCCTACGCGAGGCGATGATGCGCCACCTTGACGCGATATTCCGCATCGTTCCGGACCGTGGGCAGGAAGAGAAGATGCACCAGATTGCTGCAAGTTATTGTAATGTCAGTGTTTTTTGTCTTCCCGAGAGCAAGCCGGCGAACTATGACGCGAACGACTATACGCAAGAGCACGGCATGTTTGCGTTGTTGGATTGCATCATGCCTTGAGAAAAAACACACGTTCAAAAGTTTTTCTTGCATCTTCGGAATGTTGTCTGTATAGTTCTACTCATCGACACGGCGGACACGCCACATTCCAACGAGGAAACATCATGCAAGCCACTTCCCCCCGCATCATCGTCGTTTCGTCCCTGAACGCTCGCGGCGCCCGTAACATCCAATCCGTTCTGTTTGCCGAGAACGAAGCCGCCGAAGAGCGCGCAATGCAAATTTCCGGCCTGAAACAGCCGGCAATCGTTGAGCGTCTGGCAATCGTTAAAGGTCTGGCAGAGAAGATCGAAGAGATCGCCACGGAACAATCGGCCCATACTTTCATGCTGACCATTCTGAAAGTGCGCGAGATCAACGAGAATGAAGCCTTCTCGATGATGAAAACATGGGCATGGAATCAAACCGGCTACGTGGAATCCCTCCATTTCGCCTACGATCATGCCCCTGCCGCTCACCTCGAAAACGCGGAATCAATCTGGTCGGAGTATCTGGACCGTGCGATGGATATGCGCGAGTTCCATGTAGCGCCGCTCACGTACCAGATTTCTTGGGACGGCTATGGCAACGAGCAAGAAAAGTTTGTCGAATGGCTGAACAAAATCCCCGGGGTGACGGCACGGACTGGCGACAAAAACGAGATCATCGGCAGCCACGCATCGCAATGCCCGCTGAGTGACGAAGACTATATTGAGGCACTCTGGGAAACGTACTGCGACGCAGAATAAGAAACCCGGCCGGCGGCTACAAGGTTGCCGGCCTGTGGCAACCATGCAAAAATCGTTGACACTGACCGACTGAAGCTTTAAAGTTTCATCATCGATTCACAAAACATCCCACGAACATCATGAAACGCACTCTTCTCGTTCTCTCGATCCTGTCCAGCCTGGCCGCTTGCGGCGGTGGTAGTGATTCCCCGGCAGGAGCACCGGTCAACCCGCTGAAGGTTGAATTCTCGGAAGCAGCGGTAGCCGTCGAGCAAAAACAAACGGACGTTGCCAAAGTCGAATCCACCGAACGGCTGGATATCGACGGTCTCGTGAGCGCATACATGACGATGGCCCGCTTTGTCAGTGAGCCGGCAGACCGTGCGATGACGGACGATGAAGCCCGCGCTTTGGCCGGTCTGGAAATGTGGTATCTGGCATCCAATACCGTCGTGTTTCGCACCGGCCCGGATGGCAAATCTACGCATGAAAGCCCGTCGGCTATCCGTGCGCAAATGGCGGCCATGAAACGGTCCTTTGGTCCTCGGGACTACGCCGGCCGGATCATGGCTGAGGTCAAGCGCGGAATGATCACTCGCCCGGATTCTTGGCGCGAGGCAGTGCAGGATTACTACAAAAACTTCGACCGGATGGACGCTGAAGAAAAAAACGCTTGACCGATTCGCAAAGTTTCCGTACACTTCCAAACACTGATCCAACAAACCCACGATAGGAAAACCATGAAGCACACGATTCTTGCCGTTTCCCTCGCTGCCATCCTCGCCGCTTGCGGTGGCGGATCCGATTCGCCGGCCTCGACCGTCAGTGCGCCTGATCGTACCGAAGCCCCTAAACTCGAATCCCAGCAACCGAAGATCGAAGCCCCGAGCAAAGAAGATGAGCCGCGCCGCGCCCGGGACGAAACCCCGGTCAAGGTTCAGGAACCCGAGCCGCAAATCAGCGTCGGCCATATCCGAACGACGCCTGATGAGAAGCTTGCATCCTCGTGGTTCTCGATGCAGGATGCACCGACGGCCCGTCAAATCAGCGATGCGTATTTCACGGTTTTCCGCTGGCTTGCCACTGACCGCGAGGAACCTAATGATGCAGAGGTGGATGCCGTCGGACACTTGATGTACTGGCATATGGTCCGTAAGGCCATGTTGGAATCGGAAATTCGGCACACTTACGCATCGTGCCCCCTCCTGAAGCAGGTCGAAGACGAAACGTTTCAAACGATGTTGAGTAATTCGCCCCGCCAGTTTGCGACCTACATGCGCAATTCGGCGGAATCTTCGCGGGACATCATCAGCAACCCGCAAAACTACGAGGATGAAGTGTCCTCATACACGCGCTACGCCACAACGTGCGCGAAGCAGTAACCATCAACCCCCATCACACAAGGAACCATCATCATGAAAAAGACCATCATCGCCCTTTCCCTGTTCGCCGCTGCCGGCTTCGCTCACGCCACCAGCACGCCCGGTGCGGATTGTGTCGGCGTCAATGCCTGCAAAACCAATAGTGACAACGTGACAATGCAGCCGCACGCAACCGGCGGCAATGCAACCGCGTCCGGTGGCAGCCAATGGCAGCAGCAGCAGCAAAACCAAAACGCCAGCGCAACCGGCGGCAATGTCGGCGGCGTGAATGTTGCCCCGCAAACTTCCCTGTCCACTGGCGGCTACGTCTACAACAATCGGTCCCTGTCGATCCGTCCGGTGCAAGCCATCGCCCCGGCCGTGGCCGCCCCGTCGGCCTTCGTGTCCCGAATGGTTGACGCAACGTGCGGTCCTCGACAGGTTGTCGTTTCTGAGGACGTGGAAGGCCGCGTTATCGGTGTATTCAAAGACAAGATGCAGGTCATTGGTGAAGATCACTACCTGAAGCCGGCCGAACTTGCTTACCGTCGTGTCGAGGTCATGCCGGGTCTGATTCAACTGATCGGCCATCGCGTCCATGAAACGACGGCCGTGGTCACTACGTCTACGAGCGGCGCGCTTGCATTCGGCGCGAACGGGTCCAGTTTTGGCGGTGGCAGCATCGGCGCGGCCTCGGGCGGCGCGCTGCAACGTATGGTTACGACGATTCGTCTGCAAGAGTGCGTCGCGTATGAGCTGACGCCCGCGCCGCAACCTGTCGCTAAGCCGAAGCCTGCCCCGGTTAAGCGTAAAGCCGTGCGCCGCAAGCCGGTCGCCAACAAAAACTGCTGATCAATTCTGCAAGGACGCCCGGGGAAACCCGGGCAGATTTTGAATGAAGAACGGTATCTACGAAGCTTTGGAACTAATCTTAGTGATTACTCTGGGGCTGATCGTGTTTATTCCGATTGTCCTGATTGCCGCAAAAATGGTGATGGATTTTTGGGGAGTAAAGACATGCTGAAGTATCGAAGGCTGCCAATCGGTGCGCTCAAGCGTGAGCCGGTGGACTATCTGTCCGGATTCTTTGGCGAATTCATCACGCGGGATGATGTGGTCACTTTGGCTAACGCGGTAAAAGAAAGTGGCGCAACTCATGCAATCCCTGCTGGCACGGCTGATGAGAAGGTGAGCGACTACATGCGTGATGCCGTCAATTTGATGCGTGATGCCGTCGAGCGCCGTATTCGCCGCGATCACGGAACGGCATCGGAGCGATTCATTCGCGGTTACTTCGACGGCCTGCCGCCGATCTCTCTTTACCGGGCGCTGAATATGGCGCTCACGCTTTCCACGAAAGAAACGACGCAATCTTCGCTTGCTGATTGACGCGCAAAAAAGACTGACGGAGAATTGAGTTAAGGGCGCTTGATCAGCGTGAACGCCAGAAGAATCTTTCCGGATGAGATAAGGCCGGTTTGGAACGTGGCAGTAGATCGGTTTACGGGCGAAACCATCGAGCATACTACAGTCCCCCACCTGTAGATGAGCAGGTGCCGAAAAAGGCCCGACCATTCCCACAATCCAACAAAGGAAATCAAATGAGCTGCGAAAGCGTAACAATTGGACGAATCACGTCCATTATGAAATCGCTGGAAGACATGAAACTTTCAGCGTGCGCGGTCGGCAGATGCGATATTGGATACCACCACTATTTCATCGACGGCGCAACCCGGTTAGTGCGCCAGAATCTTGATGGTGATGCCAGTAAATATCCGTTCACTGCTGGAAACAAAGACGGTGAAGAAGATCGATATCTGCTACTGCCGTTTACGTCTCTCGCGTCTATGGAAAAAGTGATGCGCGAATTGCGAGAGTTCAGCGCGACGCTTGGCATGGATGTTGTCGTGTTTCAAGATCGCCTGCATGGACAGTGCTACCCGGTGCTGATCGTTCGCCCTGTCGAGAAAAACGGTGGCGCGTGGAAGGTTGTTGAAGGAATCGGCAACGTTAAATCCCGAATCCATCGCACGATCATGATGATTGAGCTGGGGGCGGTGTGCAAATGACGGACAAACAATTCACTCGGGCCATGGTCGGAATGGTTGTCGGGTTTGTCGCGGCTTTCGTGCTGCTGATCGGCGTCTCTTCCACGTTCCACACCGACAAGCCGATCAAACAACCCGGAAATGTGGTCTACATCACGGAGTAAACAATGTCATTCAAATTCACTCAAGGCGGCGTCGAATTCGACGGCGGCAAGCTGACGCTGGCATACTTGCCGGAGTTTCAGACGATCATGGATGAGCTGGCTTTCATCATCAATGACCCGTCCATCAAGGGCGTTCCTGTCGATCTCTCTGAGCGCCTGAACGGCGTCGAATCGAAGCACGGCGAAGATATCGACGTGGTTGGAACTGGCGGGGATTACTTCACCTTCCGGCGCGCTGGCGATTCGGTGTCGGTCTGGTATACGTACCTCGACGAAAACGATGAACCGCAACCCCCGATCTATATGGCGCGCATTGTCTAATTTCTGAAAGAAAGAGGAAAAGAATGGATGACAAAATGATCATTGATGCGGCACGGCAGTTTGTGAATAAACTTCAATGGAATGCCCAACCGCTCTGCCGCCGGATCATCGAATCTATTGATGAAAATGGCTGGCGCTTGGCTTCTACACATCTTCATGCAGACGAAAGCGCGGCCTTTTCGTGGCTGTCGAATTTGGGTTACGTTGAATCGCGCAATTTTGGGCGAGAGATTGGATTCTCGGGGCATTTCTGGAAATGCGTGGAAGAATCCGCATTCATCTGCCAGAGTGACGTATTCGACATGCCCAAACCGGCCACCAATGGCGCGGCTTGCTTCGACATTCAATCAGCATCCGATGCTGTCATTCCTCCGGGCGGCACGGCCATTCTGGATACCGGCCTGCGATTCCGCATCCCTGTCGGTCATGTACTGATGGTCTACTCACGCAGCGGGCACGGCTTCAAGCATGACGTTAGCCTGTCCAATGGCACCGGCGTTATCGACAGTGATTACCGTGGCGAGCTGAAGGTGAAGCTTCGCAACGATGGCGCGGCTCCGTTTACGGTCAAGCATGGAGACCGGGTTGCTCAAGCCATGCTGATCCAATTGCCGAACCTGCATATGATTGCCGGAACTGTCGAAAATGACACGGCACGCGGAACTGGCGGTTTTGGTTCGACAGGTAATTGACACTGGAAAATTCTTGAGGATAATAATGTATGCGTGCAGGGTTTTTTGCACGTCTCATTGATTGCCTCCAAAGCACTTTAATCCCGGGGCAACCCGGGATTTTTTTCCTTTACCCTATGCGTTACTTTGCTCTCACCAATGAAGAAAACCGTCTGGCCTCGTTTCGGTGCGTGAATGAATTCCTCACGAAACAGGACCGGGATAGCTTCATGGCGCGCAATAAAGACGCCAAAGCAATCACTGAAGCGGAAGCCGTCGCCATGCTGGGCGGCGCCACCTTTTTCGAGTACAAGCGCGAAAACATCCAATACATGCGCGCCACCATTTCACACAAGGCAAAATGAATCGACAAATCATCACTACCCAAATTGACGCCATGACGTGCCGCCTGTTTGCGCGGGATACTTACGTCATCGTTCCCACTGTTTCCCGCGAATTCCGCAACCGTATCGAGCGCCGCGATATTTTCGCGTCGTTTCGCAAGGTGGATACCCCGGTCGGCTACGTCGTGCTGATCAACGATCAAAACCAAACGGTAACGCCCGTTGCGAGCGAATACTCGATGAGCACGGGAACCCGCGTATGGGACGGCTACGAAGAGACCGAGAGCGTGACCTACGATGAGCTGGCAGAGGTCATCAACGATCAGGACGATATCCTTGATATCGATCTCGCAGACTGTTGCTTGACCGTCGCAACTGATACCGTGGGCGAAACCTACTATATCGAGATGATCGCAGGTGCTAAAAAATCGCTGATCAAAGTTAAAGGCGGTGCCGTCGCTCTTGCTTTGGCAGAGGATTTCCTGCGCGGAGTGGCTTCCATCGAGGAAGCCGCCAAGCATATCGATAAGCTGATCAATTTCATCGATGTTGACCCCGAAGACTTCACCGAAGAGGCTGAATACAATGTTTGAGTTTCGCCAGTTTTCCAACGAGGCAAGCGAGTTTGCCAACCTGCAAGCGCATTCCCTGCTGGCCGAAATCGTCGCACCGGGCGGCTTTTTCGTGCGCGAGCTTGAGACTACGGACGGCACGCTTTGTGTCCACTACCACGGACCGGATGGCGACTGTCTGGCCCGGTTTGGCAACAATGCTGCCGAGAATCGTGCGTTCTACAACGAGCGCGTTAAACGACTGAATTCGGTTGCATGAACCTGCTACGGAAACTGTCGCTCTCTTTCACGCTGGCCACCACGATGACGCCCCGTCATTACGTGCTGGCGTGGAATGGTCGCTTCGTCGCTGGCGTCGAATTCAAAGATGAAGAAGAGGCCGGGCGACAGTATCGAAAATACGCCGACGAACGAACGGGCAATAGTCCGATTGTCTGGGGCATAAAGATGGCTGGCGGGGATATCCTTATCTCTTGGCATCACGCAGACGTGTATGACATTGAGGTCACGAAACCCGAAAGCCGCTGCCTGAAGTCTGTCCCGCGCATTGAGCTGGAAACGGCTGTCATCAATGCGTTGAAGCAGATCGGTTGCGCGAATCTTCCCGGCGCTGTTTTCGATTTCAAGCAGGCCATGAAAAAGCATGCGTAAGGTTTTCGCAAAGGGCCGGATGCGTCACGTAGCCGGCCAAATGAACAAGACAGAGGCAGCCTATCACGCCCATTTGCAGGCCCAAGGGCATGCGTGGGTTGAGTTTGAGGCAATCACCCTCAAGCTTGCCGACGGATGCCGCTACACGCCGGATTTTGCGGTGATGCGGCAGGATGGCGTGATAGAACTGCATGAGGTCAAAGGGTCCAAAGCGATCTTTCAGGATGACGCCAAGGTCAAGATCAAGTTAGCAGCCAAACTTTTTCCCTTTGTCTTCAAACTGGCCTTTCCCATTCCGATTAAACACGGTGGCGGCTGGACCGTCGAAGAGGTGAACGATTCCCATGGAACTGAAACAAGCAACCCCTAAAGCACGCATCGTCGCGTGGACCCACTACGATCAATCTGGCGTTGATGAGGCGCTTGCCGATTGCGGCATCTACGAATGGAGGCCGTCCGGGCCGGATGACGCATGCAACCTGATCGAGCTGGCTGGCAAGAGCTGCTATATGTCGTTCGATCTCGCGGCCAACAAGAACCTGACGATGGTTAACGGCCGAAGCAACCATGATTACATTCAGCAGGGAATCATCGGGAACCATCATGGTTCATGTTTGGAACATGCAACCGTGTCTGTGATGTTCACTAACGTCTCGCGCATCGTTACGCATGAGCTTGTGCGCCATCGTGCCGGGGCTGCGTTCTCCCAGACTTCCGGGCGCTACGTTCGGAACGAGATTGACACGTTCTACGTGCCGGACGCCATCGAGGCCAACCCGAAGGCCAAAGCCGCCTATCTGAAAGCCATCGAGGGGATGAATGAAGCCCTTCAGGCCATGGAAGAGGCCACCAGTGTGGATACACTGCCGTTCGCGGAGAAGAAGGCCCTTACCTCGGCGTTCCGTCGCGTTGTCGGGAACGGCCAGCCTAATAACCTGCTGATGACCGCCAACCATCGGACATGGCGGCACGTCATCGAGCTTCGAACGAGCGTCCATGCCGAAGAAGAGGTCCGAAAGGTGGTCCGTGACCTGGCCATCCAGCTAAAGCACAGATTCCCGACGATCTACGCCGATATGGAGATCAACGAATCCGGGGAATGCGTCTTTAAGCACTCGAAAGTGTAAAGTGACGTAACTTTGCAACAAGGCGGCTTGACGGCCGCCTTTTTTGCGATCATACTTTCCGCACACTTTCCCACACAAGGACACGCAATGTCTGCACACTTCACCTTCCTGAATCGTGACAAAGCCGCCGAGCTGCTGACCTTCGGCATGTTTGCCGAAGCCGCCGATATGCTGCTTCCGGGGGCCTCCGGCATGATCACGCTTTCCAAAGACATCGATGAGCTTGAGCGGCGCATTGAATTTGCGCTGTTGCACGATAACCTGACGTATGACGAAGAGCATGTTATTTCTAAATTCATGACGTGCCCGACGGTCTACAAGCCCGAGAGCTGGACGGATAAATTCATCGTCGTGGTTTCGTATTGCGACCTCGAAAAGGCTGACCGCGATCACGTGCCTCTGTCGGTGAATGATGACGTGCAGCCTCGCGGCATGTTCGCCTATTCCAACGAAGACGATGCCAACCGGCTGGCGCTGATGTACTCTAATTCGGCCATGATGTGCTGTTCTGATGATGTTCTCTTGGATAACGTCGAATTCATCGCCCCGGAGAACTGGCAGGATGTTTTCACGTCCACGAAGGCATTCCAAATCGTGACCGGAGTCATTCTTCCTGATCAGCGCGCCGAGCTGGATGCCGTCTTTGCGACGCTTAGTTTGCACGCGGTCTACAATGACCCGGACACTTACCGCCTCATCGTGGCGTCTCCGTACTATCGTGGAAGCAAGGAAGTTTATCTGTATTCCTTGAGCAACCGCATCACCAAAATCAAGGCAAATCGCAAATGAAAACTACACTCAAAGGGCAAGTCGTCGAGTATGGCGGCCAAAAATACACGTTCCACACGATCAACGATGCCCATCGGCATTTCCTGTCGTGGTGTGAGCGTACCGCCGGCTCTCTGGTGAAGCGGCCGTATGTCCTTGGGGATGCTTTCACTGTCATCACGTATGCAAAGCACATGATCCGTTTCTCCGATCCTGTGACCGCTGAACTGGTGGAAGAGTGATGAACCTGAACCGCTATGGCTATGTCTGGCGATTCGAGAATGAAAGCGGCGTTGTTCTGGAACTGCCGCTTTCAGAATGCGATGAAGTACGCCGCAATTTGAGAAAGTTTGGCGCTCAATGCACGGCTTTCTACCTTTGGAAGAGGATGGGTGAGCCGGTGCCGCGAGAAATTCCGGACGGGGAGAACTGTAAATCCTATTGGATTCAAGGGCTTACATTCAAGCCTAATACGTGCGCCACCGACGATATTTTGTGTGATATCGTTAACGCCATTGATTCGGCTTCCTTTGGCACGGAGTTTGCAAAGCATGATCAGCGAATTTGACATTATGTACATTGCCGCCAAGCAGGGTAATTATCCATTGGTGGATATCGAAGCGGCGCGCTATGCCGAGCGAAGGAAGCGCCGCGAGTTTAAAAAATGCCTCGCCGCAATGGCCCTTTGGCTTGTCGCTCTCTTCGCTCTGTATTCGGTGTGTAATTAAATTCCTTCCACTGTTACACTTTGAGATTGCGTCATGGTGGCGCATTGTTGAGGTGTGGCGATGGAAAATGAGGTGATGGCAGCAGCAAGCACGATCATGGAAGAGGTAAGCGCACTGCCATCGGGCATGAAGCTTACTGGTGTGAGCGCGCTTGTCGTGGTGGCGTTCTACATTGGCAAGATGTTCCGTGCCAGCGCGAATGCTTTTACTGAAAACGCCGAGGCTTACCGGGAAACGATTCACAATCTGCGCGAGGATAATCGCCTGATCCGTGAATCCAATCGTGGCGAGCGCGAGGAAGCCAAGTCTGAACTGGCGGGCATGAAGGATATGATTACGAAACTTTCGGATCAGATTTCCAGTCTGCAAGATGAAAACCGGGAACTCCGTCGGCAAGTGAAAGACCTTGCCAAAGAGAATGCCGGGCTTCATGATCAGATCAAGATTCTTAGTGACAAACTCGGCGGCTAATCATGTGGCAGCTTCTGATGAATCGTTATCTGTCCGGCTTTGCCCTTGTCGTTGCGGCAGTCTCTTCGGCGTATCTGATCGGCGTTTATCGTGGCGCTGAAAGGGCGCGGCTGGATTGCGAGCGGCGAGAGCAAAAACGGCTGATTGATGAATCAGCGGCTGCCCATGATCGGGCCATGGAAGAGGCAGCGCGGGTCATGGCGCTGCAAGCAAAAATCACCGAACAAGAGCGTAACTATGTCACTGAATCGGCGCGTATTCGGAAAGAGGCGGCAGCGGCACGCGAAACTTTACGTCAGTATGTGGAAACTCGTGGCTTTGATAGTCGTTGTGCTCTTGATGCTGACGGGTTGCGCATATGGAACGGTCAAGGAAGCCCCGAAACCCCCAAAGCCTCGGATCAGTGAAGCCCTTTTGCAGGATTGCCCGGAACCGATCGCCCTTGAGCGCGGCGACATGGATGCAATGATCGGGAACCATATCGACAATATGGCAGCGTTTTCAGAGTGCCGGAGATTGCACCGATCATTGACCGAGGCCGTGCGCCTGATGCTAGAATAGTCCTGCTATCTCATGATAGTTTCCTTTGCTGTCTCTCCTGAGACTTAGGAGGGGTAATTCAACCCCTCCATTTTTTTCCAACCAAACAAATGATCATCGCTTACAGAACGTTCCGAATCGCCAATTTGGACGTGTTTCCCTCGCAGAGTGCTGCCATCGTCTCGTATGCAAAGCGCGTAACTCCGCATCTTGCCGGGGCGCGTATCTGGCACCGACAGACCACGAAATTCGGGACGGCCTCGCTCTACCAGAAGAGCGACGGGGAATGGCTTTGCATCATCTTCGATCATGCTGCCGATGAAGAAATGGCTTCTGTCCATCGGCAATATGTGAACGCGGAGCGTATGCACAGAAACAACCTGATGAGCATATGCGCGCGTTAATTTCTTTCATCCGTAAAACTCTTGGAGTACAAATGAAACCCACCGTCATCGTTCAAAACCCCACGTTCGGCCTTGTCGCACACGGATACAAGACTGCCGGCTATGATGTTCTCGGCTACCTGCCGGGCAAGCACACTCACGTCACGGCCGTGAAAGCGAACTGCAACCTCAAGGACGTTTCCGGCGAGAAGGCCCGGCCGAACCTTGTGCATATCACGATTGATTGGAGCAGTCCGACCGTGGAAGATCTGGGCGCTGAGATCAACCGTGCGCTTTCGTTCAAGCCGAAAATGATCGTCATCGACGCCCGTTACGATATCGTGCTGCCGTACCTGAAAGGGATGTTTGTTGCCAAAGCAGCCTTCAACGAGCGCGATACCGTCGGCGTGAATGCCTCGCGCCACCGCGTGCTGATCTTCATCGGCAAGCGCCTGAAGGACGTGCAGCAAGCCGCCCAGAACGTCCAGCAACGCACGCGGGCAAGCCTGGCCAAAGTGAAGGACGTGATGCAGCCTGGGTACCGCTGGAAGAACATTGCTTCCATGAAGAGCGCACGCAACCGCAAGCACGTCGCGGACGCTGCAAACCGCCTCGGGGCCGGTGTCGTGTCCATGAACGGGCGCCTCACCAAAGCACGCGGAGTGAACGCAGTCTACCCGGAGCTTTCGCCTAACCGTTCTCATCTTTTCTTCGACGGCATCAAGTACCGTATCGTTGAGGTCGAGGACTATAGGAACGCGCTGGACGTGCCCGAATGGTTTGCCATCGGATCATTCAAGAAGGACACGATGCGCGGGCTTGCGCGTGGCACCGATCATAAGCTGGCAAAGCATATCGGTTTCAAAATCAAGGGCCTGATTAAGTGAGGTTTCGCTACATTTCCCCGGGATTGATTCGCGTCACTCTCGGGGAACATTCGGCCAATATCATCCACGATGAGGAAATGGCCAAGCTGTCCGGCAGGGAAGAGAGCGTTAAGGCCGTGCGCGCCCATTTGGTTGTCACGTGCCCGAACATTATCGATACCCTGCTAATCGTCCTCGATGCTATGAATGAGGACAACCCTGTCATGGAGTTTTCAGCGTGATTAACGCTAACCTGCAATCGTTCAAGGATTTGGTCAAGAAGTGCGCTTCTAAGGAAGATTCGCAAGCGTGCGACATGTTTCGCTCTACCGTCGGTGTGGATTGCGCCGACGATGAGATCGGCCCGGCGCTCAAGGCCGACGATATCGGCTTTGTAGTGGACGCAGTGGCCGAGCATCAGCCTATCGTGGAAGGCGAGACCGTCCACACGCCCAAAGGGACCATTCGCGTAGACGAGTTTCTGGCCATCCTTGACGCGCTGATGCTTGGCGAGGCCGATGCAGAGGAAAAGGCGGCCATTGAGACTGGCCTGACGTTCTCGGCCGAAGACTGGGAGGCTATGCGCGTAGCGGTCTGGCGCCATCTTGGCCCGGTTGCTACTGTCGTGGCCCATGCCGTTTGGCAGGCCGACGAAGAGTGAGCTAAAAGACACAAGGGGGTTGCAAGCCCCCTTCTTTTTTGGCATACTGTCTTCCATCGCAACACGGCATCCGCCGACACTTCCCACGACCATGAAACAAGCATCCTTCTTCAAAGGTTCCCAAGAACCCATCGCCAAGAAAAACAAGGAATTGCGCGAGTATCTGCGCCTCAATCGCCTGCGCCACGCTCGCAAGCTTGAGCGGGCATTCATGAAAGCCGCGCTTGCTGAATATGCGTCGGCGTAATCCTTGGCTTCGCATTTTCCTCGTGGCCCGCATCAGTCTCTTCCGTAGCGGACCGCTGAAATCCTTCCTTTCCCTTGTATGGAGGCTCAAATGAAGACCGATACAGAGAACATCACGCCCGAAATAATGAACATCGCTGATGCGTGTCGAAAGGCTATTGTTTCATGTTGTCGAGATCATGCGAATGGTAGTTTTAACAAGAGCAAGTCCGAACTCATGAAACACGCCCTTGAGCGATACCGTCTTTGTCTCGAAATAATGAAGCTTGAAAAGGAACTGTGATGTACGTCTACGTCAAATTCCTTACGCGAGAGATTCGAGACAGCATTGACTTTGAAACGACAATGTTTCAAATTAGTGTCTGGAATAGTCGATTGCCGCGGTATGACTATGTGCTTTTTCATCGTAGTTATTTGCGCAAGATTCTGCGACTGGTACGGGAAAATGTCGATGGATACATCGATGGAACAAAGAGTATCGATGTTTTTGAAGAAGGAATCATTGTAGATTCGAGTGAAACTATGGATGCAAGCATGTTGGCAGAAAAACCCCGGAATGCTTGTAGGATTAATCCGGTTGAGTATCTGCGAAGCGTAGTCGATGCGCTGGAATTGGAATTGAGCAAAGAGGTGCCGAAATGTATGTGAAATACCTTACGCCAGAAACGCGGCGGCAATTGACAACGTTGCTCTGCAAGTACCGGGCCGAAGAGCTGGGGCGAATCGAGTACGCAAGTGCCGTGCTGGCTCTGATCCGGGCAGAGATCAAGGCATACGTGGGCGGCAAACCGATTGAGAACGGCGCGGCTGACATTGACCTTAGTTCTCCTGTCATTGACGACGCATACAACCGCGCTGACAGTTTGAGAAATGCGCGCTTGGCAAAGGAAACGGAGTATCTGGGCGCTATCGCAGCAGGAATCGCCATAGAAATCGACAACGAACGGAGTAAGAAAGTGAGATACGCAACCATTGACAACCCGCAACAAACCATGCTTGCCGCGCTTGGCGACATTGCAGCACGCAAACAGCAAATCCGCGACGCGGCGGCCATTCTGGACAACCTTGTTCAGCATGAGGGGCATGTTGAGAACGTGGACCTTCTGACGCTGTTTTCGGCGTCGGCGGCCCTTGTGACCATCGTTGAGATTCTTGACGAGGCGCTGCCGGAATGAGTGGCTTTGAACGAGCGGCAAAACGCCTTGTTTCGGAGCTTGTGAGAATGCACGATGATGCAATGGAAATTGCCTTGATCACAAGCGAAGAGATTGTAGAAGAAAAGATTCTCGACATTGTTGATTTTCTTGAATCAGTCATCCAAGCCCACGACAACCCGCAAGACGCAATCCAAGAAATCAAAATGCTGATTGAGAAAACGAGAGAAAAATATGAATCCTAAATTCAAATCCATCAAGATCGAAACCGATTTTACGAAGGAACTGCAAGAGCTTGAGAAGGCATATGCCAAAAAAGAGACAATTGAGCTTGCCAAAAAGAAAGCGGTTTGCTTTGATTCGTTGATCGTATTTCTGGACGATTTGCGGCGAATCCGCGAGCAATACACCGAGTACCGGATGTATTACTGGGACAATGACCCGGCAAGCTATGATGAACCTGAAGTTAGTAATGACGAAAAGGTCATGGATTCCCTGATCAATATCATGGACGCATCTAAGGCGGTGGTGCGTGACCAAATTCTGAAGCCCGGATTTTTCCTTAAGGATGTTCGAGAGCTTGAGGAAATAATGCAAGGGACACACAAGGTTGATGAAAAATGAATTTAGACACTGAAGTGAAGATTTGGGGTCTCAAAAAACTGCACGATTTTGATGCGGTTGAAGCCGGCGTGAAAAGCGGAGATCGTGATTCAATGCAGAAGGCCGTCGATCACGTCATCGATATTCTTGCGGAATTTCTGCCGAAAGATCGGGACTTTCTGGTCAACGGAGAAGGGGCGGTTTTAGAGGCGGTTTGTCTTATGGTCGAGCTGAAAGAATTACTCAAAGGAAACCGGCTTCAAGTCAAAAAATGCTGAGGGTGAAAAATGAGAATTAAGGAATACGAAGCGATTGTCAAAAAGATTGATAACGGAGACGTGAGCGCAGTTAAGGATGCTCTTCAATTTTTGTCCAAAACTTTGCTGGGTGTCTGGGGCAACGTCTCGCTGGGTAAATACGATCAAGACATAGACGCAGCATCCTGCCTTTCGGATCGATTGCTGGAGGCCGTGGATTCTGGAAGCATCGTGGTTTCTTCTGGTGTAAGAATCAGAAATGGAGTGAACAATGAAGATTGAAGAATACACTGCGCTTACAGAAAGCATTGATAAAGGCGAGGTACGGGCGGTCTATAATGCGCTCAAATTTTCGGCCGATGTCTTGAAAAACATTGGCAATCAATTACCGTCAGACGTCCGCCGAGAAGAGGTAGATCAGGCTCTTTACCTTACATGGCGATTGTGTGATGTGGTTATGTTCCATACCATGCCTACGAGCTATTGGCGTGCCCCTGAACAACAGGAACGCAATACGCCAGTAGAAGACGATGATTTCATCACGCGGTCGAGCTACGAACAACACTGGCAAAACAAAGGGCGGCAATTCTTTGAAGACCTTGCAAAGAACATCCGCGAGCGTGAGGCAGGCGACGAAGTGAAGGGTGTGGAAGAAGGTATCCAGAAGGCGAAGAAAGAGCGCGCCATTCTTGAGCGCAAGGCGGCCGCGTTCGATGAGATCGCCGGGGAAATGGCGAGCGTGTATCAGGCAGTGCATGCGCTTGATGGATCATTCGACAGTGATAACGATCGGAATAATGTCCCGTATGCGACCATGAGGGCCATGTTCTCGCTGGGGATTGTTGCCGAAATCATCAACAAAACGAAAGAGGACGTTGTAAATGCTGAATAAAGACGAACTTGAAAAACTCTACGCGCAATTGATCGAGGTACGGCGTCACGGCGATCTCTCAAAACTGAACGAAGCAATTCAGCTTGTGGCCATGGCCCTTGGCGAATCCATTTCCACGAGCGACGAATGGGCGAGCGAGAACTGATCACGCAGCACGCTATCTACGTCATCGCCCGGGCCGTGAACATCATGCAATCACGGCCGCGCGATGAGTGGACGAACGCGATAGCGTCCGACATAAGCGACGGTGAGGACCTGCCGTTCCGGCCTGTCACCTTCACAGAAGGCATGGCCGACGCCATGATTACGTGGCTTCGGTCAGCCGATACCAAATGGTTCGACCTTCTTTCCGAAACAACCAAATTCCTGAAGCAATCCTATGTCAACACGTCCCCATCAGTATCTGGAAGCAACTCCGGAGATTCTGCAAGCCATTGACGAATCGGCCCGCGTCTATCGTGGCGTCTCCCCGGCGTTCGCCCTTTGGATCGAGCGCCTCGACGATGACGCGATGATGGATGCTGTCGATTGCGTCTATGTCACGCGGGCATGTGCGCGTGAGCTGGCCGCCGATCCGCTGAACGTCGTGTCCGTCATGAATCAATCCGACCGCTATGGCGCGCTGGATCAGTGGATCAACCGGCAGGGGATGGCGCTTGTGGCCGTGGCCGCGCTGGCAGACGGACATGAGCATGCGCTACGGTGGGTCCATCCGGATGATGTGGCGGGGGTGAAACGTCAGATTGACAAACTCAAGGGCAACCCGTACCATACATACACTTTCCACGACGCCATCGAGGCAACGTCCCACAATGAAACGCATTCTTCACCTGATCCTGATCCTGCCCGCGCTGGCCTCGGCCAGTGAGTACGAGAAACTGACCGCCAGCGAGCAACAAGAGGCCGCATTGATGTGCCGTCTCTATCAGCCGGACACGGCCGATATGTCAGACTGCCTCGAATCCCGCGCATCGATGCTGTTGCTTGTGCGCGAGGTGGCAGAGAAATACGAACAATGCCTGAAAGCCGGATACGCAGACTGTGAGCGCCGCATTTAATCAATCCCACGAACGAGGAACCATCATGCTTTCCTTTAATCCCAGAAACTCTGATTACATTCAGACGATTCTCTTTGCTGACGTGACGCTGGAAAAAATCCGCGTCGGCAGCATCGAAGTGCCCGGAATGGACCCTAAACAGTTTCGCGGAATGTCTCTGTCTTTCATCGGACAATTAGTTACAGACCATTACGGCGAGCTGCTGGAAACCTATAGTCAAGACGCGCCGTCGTGGATGTCAGTAATCTATGACACGGATGCAATACCATACGTTTCAATTGATAACGCATGGCGAGCTGCCGAATGGCATGATTACGTTTTGACCGATGGGGATATCAAGTCAGATTCCCGGATCGGGCAAGCCGAGATGATCGGGAAAACCGTGCTGGGTGGCCGTCCGGTGTACGTTGTGACCGATTTTTCTAGCATCGATGGTCCGGCAATTGCGCGAGCGATCAATCACGCTTGCAATGTCATCCCGGGTTTTGAACCGAATGTCTCCGGTTTTCGTGTGTCTCTGGCGAGCACTCTTGTCGATGCACTGGAGACGCTGAACCAGCGTCACTACGTCGGCGTCGTGCTGAAAAACCCGAGAGATGGAGATAAACGGATGATGAAGGCGGCGCATGTGCGGTTCATCGAAGAGAAAGATATTCACGGTGAGCCGATTACCATCATCGGCTACAACACAATTCCGCATCCCTACGTTAAGCGCGACCTGCAAAGCGTGGCAAAGTTTTTCTAAGAGACACAAATGAGCATCCTTCTCTTCTTCGCATTTTGGGCCGTCGCAACCGTGTGGGTCATCGGATTCTGCACGGAAAAAATGGTCAACCTGCCGAAAGACTGGGCAACGATCACTGCCTCGGCACTTCTCGCGCTCTTCCCGGCACTCTGTCTGTACGCAATCGCGGAGATTTTCTGATATGGGCCTGATCATTTTCCTGTTCGTCGGCGTCACTGTCTTCTTTTTCGCCAACGTTAACGTGACGTTGCAACCCGGCGAAAGCCCGAGGGATGCCGTGCGCTATGAGATTGCCGGAAAGGCAATCGTTGCGGTCATCGCGGCGTTCTCTGCCGTCGGTTTCTTCTCTATGCTCAATCTGTAATCAACCAAGGGCGCGTGATTGCGCGCCTGTTTTGGAGGAATGAGAATGATTTACTTCTACGCGGCTTGCGTTCTGTCGCTGATTGGAACGTTTACGGCACGGCAGGTCAAGCGCGCTTTGAAAGAAGAGGAAATGACGGGAGCACACTTCGCGCTTTACGCGGTGAAGGATATCGGAGAAGTGGCATTGTTCGCGTTCGCTCTTATCGAGCTACTGGACTACGTGCGCGGTGGAGTGGAATGATGAAGCAAACGCTCTTGAAAATTGAGGGCGCCATTTTGACCGCTCTAGCATGGGGTTGCATCGTGGCTTTGGTTCTATCCCCGTTCCTGTTGATCTTCTTTGCCAAGGAACCGACCGAGTGTCAGACAATGACAACCGAACGCGGAAACCGCTTGCACATCGAGCTGGATTGCCCTATGATTCCCTCATCCGCTCAAGCAGCGTCCACCGATGAGAAATGACCCGCTCTTCATGGCCATTGCCGTAGCAGCCATTCTCATTTTCTATTCCCTCATCTTCTTTGAGATTCTCAAATGATCATCAGCGAAATTCCTTGCATCGGTGAAATCATCCTCGGCCTTGTCGGCATCTTTGTCCTTTTCTTCTGGTTTGGGGAGGAACTGTGATGCTGGCCGATTCGATGAGATGGGCGTTTTCCGACGAAGAAACATTGTTTAAGCAAGGTGAAGGGCTGGCGGCTCTTGTCAAGCAAAATGCAGATTCTTGCCCTTTGTTTCTGGATATTGATTTGCGCGAAATCGATTTATCGCCAATCCAATATGAAATCCTGCGCGGTTTGATAGACAAAGCGCGCAATGTCTTCGTGATTGCGTCGAATCAGATATACAGATTCGATGGGTTAAAGCGAATCGATTTCTTGCATGAAACCCCAAAAACGCAAGCGGGAACGCGAGTTACGAGCGTTTGGTTCGACGGGAATTTTTATAACGAGATTTGGTATCGTGTCGCCCAGATCATGGATGCAAATAGCACGGCCGTTCGGGATATCGTGGACGTAATGGGTTACACGAAAGACATTAACGTCTACACAACACCCATAAAATCGCAATCGGATATCTCAAATATCCGCGTTTCTGACGGCGAGCGAGTGTACCTGCACGATGTCCAGATCAAGGAAGACGGCAGCGCAAGCGGGTCCATTGTCCATGCCGACAAGAATCTTGACATTCCATCATCAACCGTAGAGATGTTCAAAGCAATAGGCGAACTCAATGAAAAATAAACCCTACATCGATCATTACTTTGTCGGACCGATTCGGATCAGGTTCAACTTTCAACTGCCCGATGGATTCCTGACCGACAAGGATGTTTTCAATTCCTACGGGCTTGAGATATTGGGCGGCTATTGGCACAACGTTGATAAGCCAGACATGAAATTTTTCATGGATATTTTTCGTGAGCGCGTCTATACCAAAATGTCCTTTCATGAAAGCCTCACTCTCATGGAAACCGGCATCAATGCGCCGATTACGGTGGCCGTCGTTGCTGTCAATGAAAAGCGCACGGTCCCGAAATGGATGAAACGCGGCATTGTCTTCTTCAATGACATTGATGACCTGCCGAAGGCGTGGCAGAAGAACGTGGCGAGCTTGAGCGGATGCGAGGTCGGCGGAATCGCGTGGAAAGGCGGCAAGCTGGGCGAGCTGCTGAACGACGCAGATGATTTGCTTCGTTATGACGATTTTGGCGGTATCGAGGATATCCAGATGAGTCCGGCTGATGTTAAGGCCACCGGCATCACGGCAAAATTTAGATGGCTTGATAACGTCAAAGACGCCAAAAAGGCAATGTCGTTGCGCAAGGGATGGTCAATGCGTCTCACGGTTAATGCTAGTGACGGCAATTTTGGCTGCGAGTATGTCAAGGCAAAGGGCGTCAAAATTACAGACCACAATCAGGCGCTGATTGAGGCTTTTGCATCCACCTACGGAGATTTCGATGAGCAATGAACTTGCGGTCCAACAATCAGAGTACGCGGTACTGAACATGCCGCAAAGTACGGCTATCGCCACGCTCAAGGCATCGCTTTACCCCGGGGCGAGCGACGAAAGCGTTATCAACGTGCTGGAGTACTGCCGCGCTGCGAAACTTGACCCGATGCAGCGGCCTGTCCATATCGTGCCCATGTGGGACGCGAAGACGCGCACAAACCGCGACACGATCATGCCCGGGGTGAACTTCCACCTCACGGCAGCCGAGCGTAACGGTTGCGCGGGTATCGGTGAGCCGGAGTATGGCCCGGATATCACGGAGGTTCTGGGGGGCGTGAAAATGACCTACCCGGCCTGGTGCAAGGTCAAAGTCTTGCGCCTGATCGATGGAGGAAGAATCGCGGAATTTGTCGGCTACGAGCGGTTTACCGAATGCGTCAGCACCAACAAGGAAGGTACGCCTAACGCCATGTGGAAGAAGCGTCCCTATGGGATGCTGGCCAAGTGCGCCATGTCGCAGGCCCTTCGCAAGGGCTTCCCGTCCGTAGCGGGCGCGTACACGGCCGAGGAAATGGCAGGCAAGACCATTGGCGAGGAATTCGACGAGTACGTAGTTAGCGAATCCGAAGCCGCCAAGCCGTCGCCAACTGCCGGGATTAAGACGAAAGCCGAAGCTGCCGCCGAGAAGAAACGTGCCGCGAAGGCTAAGGAGGTTGTGGACGCGGTGCGCGCTGGTGAGGCCGTGTCTGACGTTATCGAGGACGTGGAGTTTGTCGAAGCCGCTGCCGAGACGCAAGCGCCACCGCCTGAAACTGCCAAGACCGAGAAGAAGCGGGAATACCTGCCGCCAGCCGTCCGGCCATTTGGGGAATCGCTTTACAATCAGCACGTAAAGCCCATTCTCGGTAAATGGACGGACCGAACGTTGCTTGATCATTTTGGGCTGAACTACGAAAAGATTGTGGATATCCCCTTGGAAGAAGCCCGAAACCTGATGCGATTCCTTAAAGACGGGGAATGAGCGCGAACATTCGCTAACTCATTGACATGATAGGCGGAAACCATTACATTGATACGGTCTCATATCATTCGTTAATGGTTTCCGTATGGACCTTGTTTCAATCGGCAAGCGGTTTGCAGAAGCACGAAAAATGTGCGACCTCACTACAACCGCTGCCGCCAAACTCATTGGCGCAAAGAATTCTGTCCATTTGATGCGGATCGAAGCCGGGGAAATTGCGCCGTCTCTTGAGTATGTCATTCTTTGCTCACGCGCCTATAGCGTGACAACCGATTTCCTTCTCTGCCAATCGTCCGACTTCGAGTTTGACCAGAACTTCCGCGAGGATCGGGACGTTAGCGCCTGCCTGTTTGAATACTGGGAGAGAACCAGAAAGCGCGATCTATGCGCCATTCGGTCCGTGAGCGACCAAATCCACAAGATCGCAGAGAGCACCGAGGAACTGGCATCGGTGGTGGATGGCATCGCCCTCGCGTTCCAGCAGTTTGCATCCGATAACCCCGAGTTTGAGGACATGCGGAACGGCGCGAGGCTTCAGGCCCGTATCTATGGCGGCCGTGAAAAGGTCTCGAATGTGCGCCTGAAAATCCGACGGTTCGAGTACGCCGGCGAGAAGGCCACCGAGTATCTCAATGACGAATTGGGCCGCAATTCGCCTTGAATGGGAGCTATCCCCCAGATATGGAAGCCGGTGGATTGCAGAGAAACACGGCCTGCGCCGCTCTGACGTTCACCGGCATTACGTTTCTGAGGGATGGAAGAAATTCAAAGAGCGATTTACGCAGGCACTACCTGAAGAGGTTATAGATTCGATCATGGCCAAGCGAGACGACGAGGAACCAGACGAGATCAATACCTTTCCCGATGACGTCCTGTCAGTGGGAGGGAAATACGTGCCCGGGATGCACAAGGTGGCCTATAAGATCGGCTTGCTTGGCGGTACGCTTAAAGACTTGGCTGATGCTTTCGACGTTGCAGAAGGTACGGTTGTCCGGTGGTGCAAAGAGCATCAGGAGTTTGGGGAGGCTGTCAAGCGCGCCCGGATGCTGGCCGATGCGAACATAGCGCAATCGCTGTTCAAGCGGGCCATGGGATACCAGATCACGGAAATGAAGGTAGTAAACACGCAGGCAGGCCCGTCAACCATCGCTGTTGAAAAGGACGTGCTGCCGGACGTTGCCGCTATCAAATTCTGGCTTACTAACCGCCAGCCGCATCTTTGGAAAGACAAGGTTGAGGTGAGGGAAGAAGTGACGTTCAATGCTGCCAACCTTGAGAAGCAGCTAGAGGGCGTGTACGAGAACGTTATCAAAGAGGTTGAGCAAAACCAGCGCGCCATTGAAGGCCGGGCGGCACGCCTCGGCTTTGACGTTGAAGATATCGAGGTGAAGTGATGGCGTTCATCCCGCTGCCAGAAGACCCGCGATGGCTGCCATTTGTTGAGCGGTATGCCGGAAGCTGTTTCCGCTTTGCGGTCGAGGTTCTGAAGCTGAAACCGTCGTTGCAGCAAAAGGAACTGATGGATGCTGTCAGCGCCCCAGGCTGCCGGGTCAGCGTGGCATCAGGCCATGGAACGGGAAAGTCGTTTAGTCTTTCCGTCATCATCCCTTGGCTTCTCTTCACCCACTACAAGGCGTGGGTTCTCGTTACCGCCAACGATATCGACCAGATCAAGGCGTCTACGCTGAAGGAAATTGCATCGCAAATCGGCCGCCTCAAAGAAGGCCCGTATGCGTGGCTGGCAGACAAAATCGAGCTGATGGCGTCCGGGGATTTGCGCGTCAGAGGGTATGAACAAAACTGGCTGATGGAATTGAAGACGGCTAACGCCAAGAACGCTAACAAGATGGCGGGCCGGCACGCAAAGTTTCTGACGATCATTGCTGACGAAGGTTCATCCATCCCCGATACCGTCATGATGACCCTGAACGGTGCGCTGACGGAGGCGGCTAACCGATTCATCATCACGTCGCAGCCGACGAAGAATAGCGGGTTCTTCTACGATACCTTCAACCGCCTAAGCGAGCGCAACGGGGGGCATTGGCACAACATCACGATGTCATCCATCGATTCTCCGCACGTATCGGATGAATCACTGAAAACGCTATGGGCGATGTATGACGACGATGAACGGCGCGTGCGTATCCTTGGCCTGTTCCCACAAGATTCGGCCAGATTCTTTGTTGGCAGAAAGGCTGTCGAGAACGCATACAAGCGCGGCAGGATCATCAATGCGAATGAGCACTACGGCTACTTCATTTGCTGCGACATTGCGTCCGGTGAGGGCCTGCGAGACAAGAGCGCGGTATCTGTCTGCCGCGTGTACGGGTATGGGGAAGAACGCCGCGTAGAGGTGGTGGACATTCCTTTGTTCACAAACAATATACGGTCCAATCAGTTTGCCCATTACATCATAGAGGCGGCGGCGCCGTACCCGAACGTTACGTTCGTGGTAGACAGTGGCGGCCTCGGCATCAACGTCTGCCAAGACTTGGAGGACGCCGGGAAGCTGGTCCAGCGCGTGAACTGGGGGAATCCATGTTTCAGGAACGTGAACAAAGATCGCTATCTGAACCTGCGCGCTCAAGCCACGCACCAACTGGCGCGGGCCATCAAGGAAGGGCGGTTTAGCGTGCTGACAAACGATCATCGCGCCGTCGGACTCGATCAGGTATCGCGCATCCCGAAGACATTCACGGACAAGGGGCGCTTGCGAGTGCCGCCTAAGCATGGCCCGGAATGGGAAGGCATGGGTTCGCCTGACCTTGCGGATACGTGGGCGTTCGCGTTCCTTGAGACTTCCACCTACACCGCCAGCGGCGAAAGCGTGAGCGATAAAACGATGGTTTCCGCTGCCGAAGCAGCGACGGAAGAGGCCGCTAATCTGTTCGCTGACCTTTAGAATGACGGGGTGTACACACTGATGGGGCACCCCATGAAGAACGTTCTATTCAAGTTTGAAACGCTGTCGGAGAATGATCCGGCAGCCAAGAAAATCAAAAGCGCCTTCCTGAAACTCGGCTGCAATGTCGTGGAAATGGCGGTGGGCAAGCCTAAGCGTAGTGCTGACGTGAGTTACAAGGAATTCGACTTCACTTTTGCCGATTCCCAGCGCGTGACGGCCCGCATCAAGCCCACCGGAGACGTGTATCAAGTGCTGCTGAATGGCAGTGTTTTGCCGCTCAAGAATCAGGATGAGCACCAAAAGGCCATCGAGGAAATTGCATCAAGGCTGGACGGTGGGCGCGCTGCCTTCCAGAAGAAGCTGGCCCGCACTAAAGTGACCATTCCTGCCGGCATCCGTAACACGGTCAAGGAAACGGAGAAATCACTGACCGAAAAACGCGACGCACTCAAAGAGGTTATTGCCGATCTCGATAAGAAAATCGAAGAGGCTAACGAGGCGCTGAAATGATGATTCACGGCCTCAAGATGATGACCGAGGCGCAACGTAAGGCGCGTAACGGCAAGGTCCAGCGCGTCACGTTCGGGCCGCTTTCGTTGTGCGTGGAAATCCCGGCAGGATGGCGCAAAGGGGCGTCGTTTCTGACGGCTCACTATGGGTACATTGCCGGCACGAAAGCCCCGGACGGCGCGGCTATCGATATGTTCCTGTCGCCGCAAGCAAGCGTGACGGCCGATGTGTTTGTCATCGACCATATGAAGGGCGGCAAATTCGATGAGCCGAAAGTATTCCTAGGCTTCACTTCCAAAGTGGATGCCGAGGAAACCTATCGGAACGTGTACGCGCAACGAGCGCCGGCAACAAAAATGACGATGACGCAGTTTCAACAATGGATGAAGGAAGGGGGCGCAATGCAACCGACGATCAAGGAAGAACCTAAGCTTCAAAAAGTCTACTGGGACAGTAACGGAGACCCGGACGTGCCGATGACGGAGATTCTCTACCAGATTCGGAGAACTGACCCTACCAGTCTAGCGCTTGAGCCGCTCACTCTTGACGATATCTACGGGGATGCCGATGAGGTGGTCGAGCTGGATGCGCTTGTCGTGCCCATGATGCGCCTTGAGCGCGTGGCCACGATCATGCAGAACCAGATGAAGCGGTACGGGTCCGAAGCACTCAATTTTCAGGTGAGCAAGCCGTTCAAGAAGAACGGGACGGCTCAAGTGGCGGTTGTCTACGAGCTTGTCGACGGCCAGACGATCAGCATCTACTTCCACAATCCGGACGTGACGCCATCCAAGATCGCGCCGCAAGATGAGCTTATCTCTTGGAAATGGATGCTCAACAAGAAGGACATTACGATTCTGGTAGCGCCTGAAAAAGGGCAGGATTTGGACCCGCGAGAGGTCATGCGCCGCGTGGCAAAGATCGCCATCAAGAACCGTCCGACGTTCGAGCGGAACAACAATGCCCGCGTAGAGCGCGTCAAGCGCGTGGAAGCCCTTAAGTCTGAAATCGTCGTTTTGGAAAAAGAGGTCGAGGACAAGACGCACACTCTGGAAATTCTTCGCATGAAGATCGAAGAGAAGCGGAACATGCAACCGGAACCTGAAGTGACGCCGGAACCTACTCCGGAAGAAGAGAAGGCAGCGCCATCGCTTGCTGATGAGCTGGCAGAGAAAATTGCCAACCTGAATAGCCTTATGGATGTGCGCGACCTGCAAGCAGCAATCCGTAATCCGGAACTGTCGCGCAAGGACAAGAAGCGCCTGAAGGAAGCGCTTGAAGCGCGTGTGGACGCAATCAATACCGAACGAGCCGAACGAAAAGAAAAACTGTTTGCGGAATTCGGCAAGCAGATTGCAGCCATCGAAACGGAAGAGGATCGAGATCAGGTTAAGGCTGCACTTACAGACGTGACAGGGTTTACCGACGAAGAGAAGTCCAATCTGTTTGCAAAGATCGACGAGAAATTTGCAATGGTCCAGAAGGATGCCAAGGAAGCGGAACGCAAGGCCGCCGAGCAAGCCAAACAGGAAACGCCAGCGCCAGAGGAACCCAAACAGGAAACTAGGGAAGAGCGCGTGACACGCCTGCATGACGCGGTTATGGTTCTGATCAACTCGGCTACGTCCATCGAAGACATTCGGAATCTGAAGAAGTCTGCGACGTTCCGCGAATTCCGTTTCGTGACGGAAGATACAAAGCGGTCTATCGATTTTGATCAGCAACGCGAGAGCATCCGCACGGCACTCTACGCCAAGAGCGCCGAACTGAACATGCCGCTCTATAACGAGATCATGGGCGAGATTCAGGCGGCCACCGATGAATCTGGCGTGCTGGCCGCTCTGGAAAAGGTCGAGATGGTCCGGAACGACTTCCCGCCTTCCCAGCGTAACGAGATTGCTAATGCGGCTGATGCAAAAATGGAAGAATTGAGGAATCCGCCGAAGCCGGAGCCGCAAGAAAGCCCGCTTCCTGAAGTGCCGGTGGTGCCGCCTACGCATGAAGAGCCAGCGCCTGAACCTGTCGCGGAACAACCTGCCGAGGTAGTGAACGCTACTCCGCTCAATGAGCCGGTGAACCCGCAAGAGGAAGCAGACCGGGCCTATCTGGAAACGTTCGATCCGGCCACTGCTGACGATGCGCGATTGGAAGAGATCGCCTCGCGCTACACGTCTGGCGAGATGCTGGAGCTTCTGGAAAAAGCCCTTTCCAAATACGAGGAATACATGGTCGCCGCTGCCGAGGAATCGATGAAGTGATAGGGTGATGGCCTAAAATCAAAGCGGTCGGAATGATCTTCCGGCCGTTTTTTTTTGCGCAAAAAAAGGAACATCCAATGACAGTTATTGAGAAGCTGAAGCTGATCAAAAACCTTAAGGCGGCACAAGCCCTTCCCCGCGACACGATTCCTCAACGTCTCTCACGTATCAAGGCCATCAAGGCCGCGCTTGATGCGCTCAAAGGGGCGAAGACCGAGGAACGTACCGCCGAGAAAGAAGCAGTAGATGCGGCATTCAAGTTTGACGCCGAACGCAAGGTCAGTGAACGCAAGAAGGCCAATGATGCGGCCTATGCGCTGCTGCAATCCATCGATGATGGGAAGACCCTTAACGAAGAAGAAAAGGCCGTGCTGGCCGCGTATAGCGGTTGCGGCGGTGGTCTCGTGAACCCGCTTACCGGCAAGGTTGGCAGCGCGACGGAGTACTACACGCCGAAACCCATCGTCTCGGGCATGTGGGACATGCTGGGCGATTCGTTCGGGTTCAAGGGCGGGAAAGTGCTGGACCCGAGTAGCGGCACCGGCATCTTTGGCGCTACGGCCCCGAAAGGCGTCGTCATGCAAAGCGTGGAAATCAGCGAGGTTTCCGGCAAGATCAACAAGGCACTGAACTCGAAGACGGGTAACAGTGTCGCTATCGAGCCGTTCGAGGCCTTCGCAGCGCGCACGCCTGACGGCACGTTCGATGCTCTGGTAACTAACGTTCCGTTCGGTGATTCCGGCATCCGTACTGCAAAGGGGATGGACCCGAAATACCAAGATCAAAGCCTGCAAGGTTATTTCTTGCTGCGCGGCCTCGACAAGCTGAAACCGGGCGGTCTGATGGCCGTGATTCTGCCGGGTAGCGTCGTTGCCAATCGTGGCGCACGTGAAACCAAAGTGCGGACCATGATCAGCCTGAAGGCCGAGTTTTGCGGCGCTATCCGCTTGCCTAACAGCGTGTTTGAATCGACCGGCGCTGACGTTATTACGGACATTGCCGTATTCAAGAAGCACGGGGCTGACGCGGCTGAAAAGATCGATGCTCTTTTCCGTGCCGGAAAGTCTGATGGACTGCGCTCGATGGGCGTGCTTTTCGATGAATTCATCGATGGCAATTGGTTCAAGGGCGAAGGCCGCAAGTACCTGCATGGCGAGGAAGTGACGGTTAACGGGCGCTGGGGCGAGACGCAGAAGGTTGTTTCTACCAAAAGTGTTACGGAAATCGGCCCACTGCTGCGAGAGCTTCGCTTCAAATCGCGCATTAACTGGGATGCTCTGGGCGCGGCTGACGTAAGCCTTGCCTATGACGTGGGCGACGAGATCACGGCACCGGATGGCACGCTGATGCGCTGGGACGGTGAAACGTTCGTTGAGGTCCAGCGCGCCGAAGCCAAAGTAAATCCGTTTGCCAATGTGGTCGATGCAATGAACCTGACCGCATTGCAGTTTTACTATGCAGACTTCAGTGATGATGACGTGGCCGGCGCGCTGCAATACGTGGCCGATCATCACGTGGCCGTCAAACCGTGGGTCAACACGCTGAACCTTGGCAAGCGCATTGATGTGATTGTGTGCGCGGCCGTCGAAGCATTCGATGAGAAGGCGCCGACAGATAACCTCGGGGAAGAGCATCCGAAGCTTACGGAAGACGTGCAATCGTCCATCAAGGCCGTGCGCAACGTCACTCCCAAAGAAAGCGCGAAGGGCGTCTATAACCGCTTCAAGGCATTCACTGATAGCGGCGTCCTGTCTCCGGTGTGGTACGGGCAGGTGGCCGAGCTGAAAACCATCGAGAGCAATGCCGCTAAATTCGAGGTCGCAAAGGGCCGTCAGAAATGGGTCAGCATCAATGAGATGCGCAAGAACGGCATCGACGTTGACGGGGAAGAATTCGTCCACAATGGCGACAAGGTTGCGCTGATGGATGAGGTCTGCACCGGCAAGACCGCTGAGGTTCTGGAGGCGCTGAAAAACGCTGACGTATCGCCGGAGCGCAAGGCCCGCCAGATCGCGCTTGCTATGGAACGTATCGAGAAAATCGACGTTTCCAAGATGATCTTTACGCTTACGACCAAATACGTTTCGGCGGAAGCTAAGGCGGAATTTCTGAATCTGTATGCCAATCGGACCAGCTACCCACACTATACGACCAACGGTGAGAACGTTGTTCTACCAGCGGCTGATGTGAAGTATGTAGCGTTCGGGAACGTTGACAAACTGTTTGTTCGTGCCCTTATCGGCTACGTGAACGATGGTCTCGTTTCGTTCGGAAACCTGAAGGTTGATGGTATTCCCGATGACGAACAAAAGCAGGCAAAGCGCGATCTTCTCGACGATTACCGCAAGTACCTGAACAAGCTGAACACGCAATTCAACCTGTGGGTTCACTCGAATCGTGCGCTCAAGACGGCGCTGGAAATGCGCCTGAACTCGGCAGAGAATGCCTTCTTCAAGACACAGGCAAGCGACGGCCCGCTGATGATTCCCGGCCTGTCTGGCGATATCAAGCTGCACGGCTATCAGCGCGCTTTCGTGCGCAAGATCGCAGCGCGATTCAACGGCATTAACTCGTTCGATGTGGGCCTCGGCAAGAGCTTCACGGCACTGGCCAGCGTGCAGTATGCGCAAGCCATCGGCGCGAAGAAAAAGACCGTGTTCGTGGTGCCGAAATCCGTTATCACCAACTGGGTGAAGGAAGCCAACCGCCTGTTTTCCGCTGACGTTGCTAACGACATTCTGGTGGTCGGTGCCGTCGAGAAGAAAGGAAAGCTTGACGTTGATTCCAAGCGGTTCGACGCCGATTTGCAGCGCATCGCGGATAACGTTCACTCGAAAATCTTCATGACGGCTGAAGCCTTCCAGCGTATCCGTATCCGGGAAGAGGATGTTAAGGAATATCTGGATGCCATGAGGCTGAACGATGCCGATGCTTACGGTCCGAAGAACGGTGACGCAGATCATGCACGCTCTGAAGGCCGCCTGTATGCCATCGAGAAGATTCTGACGGAAGACGGCAAGAGCGAAGGCGCGCCTTACTGGCATACGCTGGGCATTGATTCTGTCGTGTTCGATGAGATGCACGTGAACAAGAATGCCGTGATGGCCATCGGTGTGCGTGGCGCTAAATTCCTGTCGCTGCCGCCTGCATCAAAGAAAGCCGTGGACGTGATGTGCAAGACTTGGCTGATCCGTCGTGACCATGGGTCCGGTGTGCTGGGACTGACCGCTACGCCTATCACTAACTCGCCGCTGGAAATCTACGGGATGATGTCCATCGTCGAAGGCATGGACGCGGTGAACGATGCGTGTGGCGTCGCTGGCCCGGGCGACTTCATCAAGGAATCTGTCATCGTCGAGAACCGCGAGGAACTCGGGGTAGACGGTGAAGAGCGGATGATGGATGTTTTCGTCGGCCTGAAAAACACGCAGATTCTGGCCCGCCTCGTTCGCGGTGTGTGCGATATCAAGACTGCTGCCGACGCTGGGAACATCGTCCAGCCTGACAGTGAAGAGGTGGTACAAGGCGTGCCGCTGGATGAAGGTACGGAACGTCAACTGCGACAGATGATCATGGCCTACCAGATCATGCAAGGAGCGGTTGACGCTGGCCCGGAAATCCCCGAGCGCGTAGCAGAAGTCTACGGGTCCAAGGTCAAGACGCTGATGTCTCCGCTCAACCTTCTGTCGAATATGTCGAAACTGATGGTTGATGAGGACGCGGCCAAGAAACGCACGGTCTATATCGGTGGTTCCGAAGAGCTTACGGAGAAATTCAACGGCCTGAAGATCAAGGAGAAACGCGCCTATGGCCCGCGCCTTAATGCTAGCGAGACGGTCAAGGTGACGGTCAATCCTGAAGACGAAGATGACGTTGAATTCATCGTCCAGATTGGGGCAGTCTTCGATGGTGGTAAGACGATCATCGATACAACGTCATGGGAGACGCAAGACAAATTTGAGGCGCTGGCCGCGAAGCTTGACGTTCCGCTTGATGTGAAGCCGTCGGAGAAATTCAAGGCCCTTATCGAGAACATGAAGGCCGAAGCGGCGAACGTTCGCGGTATCAAGAACGGCGAACGGATCGAGCATGCAAAACAGATCGTTTTTTGCGACATGCTGGCAACCCATAACAAGCTGAAGCGGTTCATTTGCTCTCGTATGGGCATCCCCGCGTCAGAGGTCATCATTGTTACGGGGCAGCGTAACGGCTCACCTGAAGAGATTCAGGACGTGCAGGACGGCTTTAACGATGGGCGCTATCGCATCATCATTGCCAACGAAAAAGCCGAGGTCGGCATCAATCTGCAAAAGGGCACGCAGGCTATCCATCACCTGACGATTGGATGGACGCCGGACAGTTTGCAGCAGCGTAACGGCCGTGGTGTGCGGCAGGGTAATGAGACCGCTAAGGTCAACGTCTATTACTACGATGCCGAAGGCACTTTCGACCAGATGAAGCGGTCCATGGTCAACAAGAAGGCCGACTGGATCGAGAAGGTCATGACTGGCGAAGGCCGCACGGTGGCAGTGAATACGGGCCTGACACGCGAGCAAATGGACGCGCTGATCGATGGTATGGGCGACGCAGAGAGCATCGCAAAAGCGCAAGCCAAAGCTGAAGAGAAGGCCAAGAAAGAAGCGCGTGACCGCGCCGTCAATCAGCAGATGATCATGATTGAGGTGGCGAAGAAGAGCGCGGAAGAGCTGAAGAAAGCGTCCGACATTAGCAAGTGGTCCACCTCGATGATCAATCGGCTTATCACGCCGGTCAATCAGCAACTGGAAGTCTCACGCAAGCAATTGGCACTGTCTCGCAGCGACAAGGCCAAGGAACGGCTTACGCAGGTTGTTGCCGACCTTGAGAAGAAGCAAGGCGAGATCAGGACGCGCTATCGGAACATTGCAGACCCGTCCGTTCGCGAGGAATGGCAAAACGACGTTGAGGCGCTGCAAGATAGCGTCAAGAGCGCCAATGAGCAGGTTGCAAACCTGTCCGGTGATGGCGGTCTGACCGAGCGTGAGATTCAACTCGTTAAGGACGGAACCTTCTTTAAGGTGGGCAATGAACTGGCCTTCCCGGGGCAGTTTGTCGTGACCAAGAATGACGGGATCGGTGTAGTCGTGACCAAGGGCAGAAATGACCCGTATTTGGCCACGCTTCGCAGGGATGGCAACCGTCGCGACCCGTTCATGGATAGCGATCCTTCCGGCAGCATTGAAAGGCTGATCGATGAAGACAAGGTGCCTCATGACGTTCTGAAAGAGTTTGCCCTGATCGATACGCATCAGGCGACGCAGGACGAGGAACGGACGTTCGAGACCATCAAGGCCATTACTCAATACACGCAGATTGTCGCCAAATGGAAAGGCGATCTGGCTAACGTATTGTGGAAAGAGGGCGTGCCCGTTCTGATGATGGGTTCTTATTGGCCGCTGTTTGGTGTCAGCGATAACGCGCACCGGGATTCAATCATCAACTATGATCCGTATGGCCCGACCACGCTGAAAGATGACGGCACGTGGACCGAGGTTGATCTCGACACGACGGCCGCTGCTGCCGCGCAATACCTGATCTCGACGAGCGCCAGTCTGGACGATTTGTCGGTGGTGCGGAACATGAAATTCCGGAAGCTGCTGGCCAAGAACATCGAGAATCACTATCTCAAGGATCCCGCCATCGTTGAGCAAGCGATTGATCGTGCCAAGACGGAATACACGTCATACCGCTATGGCAAGTACGATGACGTTGCGATGGTCGCTCGCATGCTCTCCGTCCTCGGCCTTCGCCAAGTGCTGAAGATGCGCTATGACGTTTACCCGGCCGATGAATTCCCGGGCGTTGAATCGATGCAAGCCGAGGTTGAAGCCTACATTAAGGATATCCGGGAAGAGGAAGCGCGCCTGAATCAGGAATGGGAGGAGAAGAAACGGCGTGAGCGCGAAGAGGCAGAGGCTAAGGCGGCTGCTGACGCAGCGAACATGGAAAAATGGGTGTCCGAAGGTTTCCCGGCTGATCAGGAATTCGGCATCACCGGATTCCGCACGTTCGGCTTTAAGGACCGGATCAAGCAGGCTGAATACGATACCGGCGGTAAGCCGCGCTGGCACGGTGACAGCAAGCAGTGGATCATTAGCGGGAAGGCGCTGGACAAACTGTTCAAAGATGAAGCGTTTGCCGATGCCGTCAAGGAAAAAGAGCTTGTCATCAAGCCTGTCTGATTGACGTAACAGTGGGACGCCGATATGATGAAGCGTCCCTTTGCGGAGATTGAAACCATGGATATCGAAGAGATCAAAGAGAACTTTGCGTACACCGAGGACGTTGCGAAGGGCTGGCGCGATTACTACCAGATGGACGACGCAGACACCGAGCGCGTGGCAAAAGTGGTTGCAGGCCGCATCGGCAACCGGAAGGCCGATTACCGTAACTACGGGCCGTGGTGGTGGCCCATCAAGCGGGCATTGATCGCGCAAGGGCTGGCCAGTGGCTACGTGGATGAGGAAGTGGCCGACGCTCTGTCGTTCGGGAATGCGCTGGATGACATGCTGTGCGGCGACGCATACCGCACGTCGTTCCTTGGGTCAAGCATCGCAGAGACCAAGCAGCACGGCCAATACGTCATCCATGATCCGGACATGGAATAGTAAGCAGCCAAAGGGTTAGAATCTAAGCGCCTGTAGTTTGGGCGCTTTTTCATTTGCAAATGAGGAAAAGACAATGGATTTGACTAGCTACCTGCGCCAAGATCGGCGCGTGAAATTTGATTCGGCCAAAGCAGAAAAGGCCGTTGTGGCCCGGGCCGAGCAAGAGAATGAAGACCTGAACCCTGCCGACAAGAATTCCATTCTGGACGCCGCCGCCGACTACGCTACCCGAGATATCGGGCTGGCTGCCGTCAATGCCGTGCGCGAGTGGGCAGAAACCGATGACCTCGACACTGGCGAAACTGCTGCCGACCGCCTGATCGCTCTGTTTATCGGCATCGCTGATGAGGACAAGGACGGCGAGATCACCCCGGAAGAGCAGGACCTGCTGGAGATCGCGCTGGAATCCGCCTACGACTATCTGCTGAATCTGGGCGTGCCCGAAGATGACGTTTCCGCGCTGCTGAACGACTTTGAGCCCGAGGTTGCCGACCGCGTTCTGGAGCTTGTTATCTCTTCGCTGCCCGAAGGCGATGCCGCCGACGCTGACGTGGATTCCTACGTGTTCGGTGACGATGAGGACGAAGGCGCCGCGCTGGATGCCGTCTATAAGAAAAAACTGGTGGTGCGTAACGGCAAGAAAGTGCGCATCAACAAGCGCGTGAGCGGTACCGTTCGCCTGTCTGCCAAACAGAAAGTTGCAATCAAAAAGGCGCGCCTGAAGTCGCACAATGCGCGTGCTATGCTTAAACGAGCCAAGAGCATGCGCAAGCGCAAGCAAATGGGACTTTGATAGCGTTCTGACCTAGGACGCGGGGAGGCTTGTGCCTCCCCTTTTTTTTACCCGTACCGATTGTTTCGATAAGCGAGACAATCGATTGTTACGCAAAACGGAACAATGAGGAAGAAATGGCAATTACTGTCTCTCACGCGGCCGTCAAAGAAAAACGGGACGTACCTAAGCGCGAGCGCCTCGGCAGCCAATGGGACGGCCTGAATACGAACCTGCTGGCGACGTTCTTTGAAGTCGAGAAGGTGGGCAGCGAGTACAAGCGCAAGGACGGTCTATACGTGGTCGCGCCACTCACTGACGCGAGCTGCGAGCTTACCCAAAACTGGACCTCGCCCTTTGAGCAATCCGGGGTAGACCAAAGCGCCCCATATCTGACCGCGATGCTTCAAACCGGAGGGCTTTCGCAGGTGGTAGACGCGGTGGGATCGGCCCTTGGATTCGAGGGCGACGGGGGCATGGCGAACGAGGCGCTCAAGCAAGCACAAGGCCGGTCGAGTGTCACCAAGCTAAACAGCACGCAGATTTTCAGTGGGATGCCCCCGGTCAAATTCAGCGTAACGGCACTCTTCCGGGCGTGGTCGAATGCCCGCGATGAAGTAGAGCGCCCCATGGAAAAGCTTGTGGAATGGTCCCTTCCGAAGGCCATCGTCAACGAGGGAACCCTGATCGAACGGGGGGTTCAAATCCAGAAGGGCAGCGCCGATTGGTGGTCGGCAATCATGCCCAGCAAGGCCCCCTGTCTGGTAGGGATGACGTACAAGGGACGCACTTGGATGCCCATGGTCATCGAATCAATCAGCATCCCGATTGCGTCCAACGTGACGGGTTCCGGGGAGTTTGTCGAGCTGGCAATTCCGATGACGCTGGCCACGCTGACGGCGATTGATGCCAAGGACTGGGCGGCCACGAGCGTTAATCACGGACGATAGACCGCCTAAAACTTAGGCAATCTGGCCCGCCTTGCGCGGGCTTTTTTGCGCCCGGACTCGCCATCATTCGGAATGATTCAAAACGATAGGCAATGAGACGGGTATCACGATAGACAACGTTGAGAAATTGATCATCCTTTTTTTGACCCGCTTTCCGGGTAGTTCGAGGGCTAACAAAATTGTTAAAAAAAATTAATCATCTTTTTTTGAACTTGGACTCAATATGAGTTGAACATGGTTTGAACATAGTTTCAACATGGATTCAACGTTACGTAACGTGGCGAAAAAGGACCGGAAATTAGTCATCTTTTTTCCATCAACGTGCTAGATGAGAACGATTCTCGTGTGTCTCACAAGATTTAAATAATTTTTGGAAATTTACC
>ERZ772912.104-NODE-104-length-40785-cov-5.795458_pt1 | contig 40785 bp, 36 predicted proteins | sample MGYA00512119_ERZ772912 | MGnify/ENA primary metagenome ERZ772912 (study PRJEB29015, sample SAMEA2738048) | human oral metagenome | biome: human oral; feature: human-associated habitat; material: saliva | place: China | collected 2230 ...
CCGCGCAGTTAATCTGCGCAATCATACCCAACGGATCACCATGAGTATTGATGGGCGCATCCACACCTTCTGGAAGGTAGGGCACTCCCCCAAACTTCGAAGAAGTCACTGACAGCGGACCCGACGCAATCATAGGAGTGATACGGATCACTCGACTCCGATCGCCCTCATTCAGTAACACCATCACCCTACGTGCCTGATCAAGAATCTTTCCCACCGCACAACTCCTCCGGCTATCACACATACTTCCTGACCACTATGCCACAGATCTGCTTTTCGACGCCGCTACCTGGAGGTTTCCGAAAAATGATTATCGAAAGCTGTTGGCATCTAATCTTACCGCCTAGATAACTAAAATCCTTCTAGATATTTCTGCAGAAATAATATTACCCATAACAAAACAGTAACAAAATGCTCAGCCATCCCAAAAAGTTACACACAACGACAATTCTGATAATAAGATCACAACACCCGCACATTCTTCACCACCAAAAAAATGCTCTGGCCTGCACATATGTAACTTAACATCACAAATACATCACAAATTCATATCGCCACAAAGTTGCATCTTCGACACAAACACAATTAAGCTCTTCCACCAAGAAGTCAGTTACTGTACGATATTTTTATCTGTAAATCTAGTTTCATCATGAGGAGCAGGCTTATGAATACCCGACGTTCCACAGCACGCCCTTTGTCGGTGTGCGCCCTCCTAGCAATGGGGGCAATTTCACTGGCTGCGTGCGGTAACCAGAGCGGCAACGATGTTGATAACAGTTCACAAGCACAGTCATCAACATCCGCTGCAGCGTCCTCATCAGAGACAACATCAAAGAAAAAAGAAGCAGATTTGTCAGTGGATCAGAGCATGGGTGGGGGCGCTGCGGTGTGGCAGTTCCCGGTCATCTTTTCTGGATGGAAATTTGGTCAGTTAGATCAACCTGGCGCCATGCAGTTGACCAATGACAAGGGTGGGCAGTACACAGCAACGCAAAATGCATATTCTTCCCCGCCAGCCCCTGGGGATCGCGCCGCAACCCAAGAGCAGACGGATAAGTGGATTCAGGATATTCAGGCAAAAACAACAGGCTTGCAGCACAAAACCGCCGATTCGACGGAGATTACAGCGTCGGGTCAACCGGTGCAGATGATGCGCACCGATGCCGAGTATGTTGGCGCAGATGGCCAGAATTATCGTGCGGTTGTGTGGATTCGTGCGTTTACCCAAGGCACAAAACCTGGCTTTGTATCGTTAACGTATGCAACCCCAACATCGTCGTTTTCCGAGGAAGAGTTAAAGGGTATGCTGGAGCAGACAAAATTGATGAACATCGAAAGTTCGCAATTGAACATGTAGGATTCTGCCCATGACACACACGCATCAGGACGTACAACAGAAACTTCCCGTTGCGGAAATCCTGTTCACCGGTTTCACCATCATCATCACGGATGGTGTGAACATCACAAGTCGACCCTTGTCTGGTACTGACGTGTTTCTGTTATGCGGCTATGCTGCGGAAACCGCGCTGTGCGTGTGGTTTGCATTCCGCCATTCCCAGCGCACCACCCATCCGAACAACTTCGTTCGCGCACTCATCTTCATGGCTATTGTGGCGGTATCGTGTTGGGCCGTTCCCAGCAATATAACCCGCCTTTTAGCTATTATCGCCACACTCATGTATATCGCATATGTCCTGCGCTATGGAAAGTAACACTCAGCTAGTCCAAGGATTCCCCCACGCCTGATTCAGCCAGTTTAATAATGGCCTCACGCCGCGCTTTGAGCTTTTTCGCTTGGCGGCTAATGTCCCGCAATGATGCCCGTACTTCCCGCGCAACATCGGGGCACATTCCCACCCGAACGCTACCTTCGTCGTCAAGTTCAAAGCAAGGCAGAATAATGGCTGCGGCGCGGAGGGAAAACCCGGCGTCGAGAAGCATAGTAATGCGGGTGACAGTGTTAATAGTGGCGGGGCTGAAACGCCGATATCCGTTGCTCATTCGGGTGGAGGTAATAAGCCCACGTTTTTCGTAGTGCCGCAGTGATCGCACGGATACCCCGGTGGCGCTGGCCAGCTGGCCGATCAGAAGTTCCTGGTTATCCATAACTTGACCCTAACATCAGTGTCAGGGTTTAGCATCCGCACCATGATCCACTTCAATCGACACAACACGCGCCCCATTGCGTTGGCGCACGGCGCGGGCGGCGCCATAGACGATAATTTCGCAGACATTGCGCATGCCCTGCGGGACGAGTTTCACCTATTCGGCCATAACTACCCAGGAAGCGGCGACACACCCGCCGATAATGCACCCCTGAGCATCGAAGAACAGGCCGATAAGCTCATCAACTCCGCACTCGAACTCGGTTATTTCAGGTTTCCCGTTTTTGGATATTCCCTGGGCACAACCGTCGCCATCACTGCCGCTTATCGACGCCCCGATGCTGTCACCGCCCTCATCCTTCTCGCTGGTTTTCCCCGTGCGGATGCCCAGGCCACGCTATTTAGCAGCCTCTACGCATCGTTGGCGCAGGAAGGCCGCTACAAGGATCTGGCACACCTGCTGATGTTGGCGCAGTCCCCGGCGGTGCTGGGCGAAACCACTGAACCGAACACGCAGGTAGAACAGCTCACTGCGCAACTCAATCCCGCAGCTCAGGGGCATGTGCCGCAGATGGAGGCCGTGGCCACGGCAGATGTCACTCAGCTCCTCCCCCACATCACAGTCCCAGTGCTGGTGATTGTTGCTGGCCAGGACCGGATTGTGCTGCCGGAATCGACGCGTGAGCTGGCACGCCTACTCCCGAACAGCCACATCGTGGAACTCCCCGAGGCCGGTCATGTACCCACGCCCGAAGAATCTCGCCGCATTGCTAAGGGCGTGCAGGGTTTTCTAGCATCTGTGGATGCTCAACGTTAGCCAGAGTGGTGGCCTCAATGAGTTCTTGCAAGTCAATCGGCGAATATGATGCCGATGGGCATGCATAGTTGAGGGTCACCACCACCGGCGTGCGCTCATTGGCAAATACCCTCAGCCACGCGCTTGAGCGATGGGTAGCACCGTCGGGAGTGGCGTAGTCAGTGTTCACCCGCAGCATGTCCACTGGATCGCCGGGAACACCCTGCGCACCAACAGGCGGGTTGGGTTCACCTGGAAGACCGCTGAAGCGCCGAATATCCGTGGCGGGTTCTGTGTTGGAGATAGGGTTGACGGTATTTTTCTTAAACGTTTTAATCCACAGGTTGGCCTGCACCTGGGTTTCCTGCTGGTCGGTGGCCTGCATGGTTGCTTTGAAGAGGTGCTGGGTAGCGGTGAATCGGCAGCCGTGTGCGTTGGCTAGTTGGAGCACGCCCGGCTCGTTGATGTCAGTTGTTTGCCAGCCGAGTGCTTGCCAGGGGAATTCCCAGGCCACGGCCCCATGATTCAGTGCGGGGTTGACAGGAGCGCCCGCCGAAGCGGGGGCCGCGCTGGGGCTGGGTGCTGAGGTGGGGGCGCTTTCAGGGGAGGCGTTCTGCGATGCGGCCGCAGCGGCGCCGCGCACCGAGTCTCCGCTTTCGAGGGTGTTGGTGCCGTCTGCACAGGAGCTGAGTGCGAATAACCCCGCCGTGACCAGCGCGCATACCGCCACCAACCGGTTGGTCGTGTATTGAGTTGTCATCACCACACCCCTCAGAAGCGCCAATAGTAGTTTGCCCAGCAAATTTTTATCCACAAGCAGCATACATGACACATGTCACCTGTGAGGGCAAGATCTCATCTTTAGCTACCTCAATCACAGTGCGTTTCCACCCCTGCCAGCCTCCGCTCCACGACGCCCCACCCCCTCACCACTCCATAACAGACAATGGTGCGGGAGGAGGGGCGTCGATAAGCACCTACGTGCTGTGCATCTTGATGAATTTCGGGGAAACAGCCACCACAATGGCGGTGATAACCGCAGCACACAACAGTAAGGGACCTGCGGTTTCCAGGCCGCTGCCGTCGCCGATGGAGACGGATCCGATGCTGAGCGTGCGGGTAACAATACCTTGAGGCATCACATACCCGATGATGCCAATGGGCATGGGAGCCATTGCCCCGATGGTTCCAACGACGCACCCGAGGAAGCAGATCACCACCGGCATGGCAAAGGATCTGAGTAGTCCGGAGAGCAGGGATTGCAGAGCAACCAGCGGAACGGCCACCAACACAGCCAAAAGGCCCGCAACCAGGTACATTACTGGCGGTTGCCCCGCATCGGCCGTGCCGTTATCCACGATGAACAGCCCCACTATCCACGTTCCGGCCAGCAGAATAATCTGCATAAACGCCACGGGAATAATGATCACCACGATTTTGCACAAAATGAGCGATAATGCATTACTCGTGTTAGTACGTAGGAGATTCCAGTTTGTGCCCTGGTGTTCCATTCTCCAGGCGGCTGCCGCAAGCAACCCCACCCCCATGGATAAATAGAACATTCCATAGAAGAGGAATACTTGACCAAAGAGAGATGCCCACGCTTGGTCAAGCACTTCCCTGTTGCCCCAATAGTTCAGACTGCCGGTAGTTACCGCCAGTAGCGGCAGGATCACAGCTATAACCCACAGGCTTGAGCGCTTGAGTTTAATAAGTTCTGCACGCAGCATTTCCTTAGTTACCTTTCCATGCGATTCAGTTTATAAACACCCATTCCAAACACCGCCATAGATACAACACAGAATCCGATGATCCAGAAGTAATTCGGCATAATGTATTCCGGCCCGGTTGGGGTGAAGGTTGCATGCATGCTCACGGCATAATAGCCCCAGGGAATAAACCTGACAACAACACCGGGCAGCAGTAGCGAAAACACCGCCACAAACGCCCCCAGCACGCCGACACCCAGGTTGACCAGCTGATTATCCACATATGCGGCAAGAATGACATGGAGGAGTCCCAAAGAAACATTGACCACCATCAGGCACACGGCATAGCCCAGCCAATATGTCGCTTCAAAATCCACAGACCCGAGCCGAAGGAATCCAATACCAATAATGGCCGCGAATTCTATCGCAACAATCACTGTTGTGATAATGCCAGTCAGTATGGCTTTGGTGGTGCAGAGTTTTCCGCGCGGAATTCCCGCTGTTCCTGCAACCTGCCATCCGTTTCCCTCATGCTCTATTTCCACCAGTCTCGTGGCAACAAGGCTCACAAAAATCGGGGATAGCAGCGCCTGCACCATGCCCACCATGGTCAAGAGTTCAACGAAACCTATGCCCGATGCTTTTCCCAGAATTTGCGCCACACTCATCAGGATCACCGCCGCCATAATCGCGAAGATCAGCAAACCCATGCGCATTCTGCGCAGCTTTTTCACTTCCAGCAGTATCATTACAAACTCCCCTGCACTGTGAGGTCCATAAAGACTTCTTCCAGGGATTGTTGGGCGCGCCGCGCCTCAAAGATCGGCACATTGAGCGCAGCCATTTGCCCCAACAGCCAGGCAACATTCTCCCTGCTCAGATTAGGAACGGCCACGGTAGTGTCGGTGAGTTGCCGGGCGTTCGGCAGGGTCAGCAGCTCTGGAATCCTCTCCACCTCAGTCTCTAGGATGAGGTCGGGAATGCTCTGCCCCAGCAGTTCTTCACGGCTTCCCTGGAAAATCAGCCGACCCCGGTCAATAATGCCCAGCATCGTCGCGGTTTTATCCACCTCGTCCAGCAGGTGGCTGGACACCATTACGGTGATACCTTGGGCTGCTAACTCAATCAGCAGTTCGCGCACCTCCTCGATGCCCGCCGGGTCAAGGCCGTTCGCTGGCTCATCCAGGATCAGCAGCTTCGGATTCCGGGCCAGCGCCATGGCGATTCCCAGCCGTTGCTTCATGCCTAAGGAATAGTTTTTAACCAGCTTGTCTTTGTGCGCCGTCAAGTGCACCGTCTCCAGCGCCTGCTCGATGTTGCGCCGCTCCAGGCCCAGCATCGACTCCACAACGCACATATTCTCCCAGCCAGTTAGATGCCCATATCCGGGAGGTGCCTCAATCATCGACCCGATGGTGCGCAGCAACCGCGCACGGTTCGAATGGTTCAGACGCTGCCCGAACAGGTACACCTCACCCGCCGACGGTTCCATCAACCCCAGCAGCATTTTCATGGTGGTGGACTTGCCAGACCCATTCGGTCCTAGAAAGCCGTACACGACCCCGCTCGGAACCTGCAGCTCCAGCGAATCCACCACCGTCTCCTTACCGAACCGCTTAGTCAGCCCCAGCGTTCGGATTACATTCATCTCATGCGTGCTCATGTCCTTCATCATCGCTGGTAACACCCCTGCCGCTCATCACCCTGGAGACTGAAACCCCAGGTCATACCCCAGGCTGATGAATCCATTCACCGCTTGTCGACGCCCACCCCAACAGCACTCGCGCTACACTTCAGGCAGCAGCAACACCTTGAAAGGACACTCCCGTGGGCGGATTCTTCACACTCAGCACCCCAGAACTGCGACGCCGATGCCAGGCCATCGCGGTGCTGGACGCTATCGCATCGCCTGAGTGGGAGGGGCGTCGATACTCGTGGAACCCCAACTGGGACGACGGCGAACAAGTATTAGAAGGACGCGACGGGCAGGGTGACTCCCTGCTTATCCTCTTCCAGGATGAGAGCATGGCCATCAACCTGTTCAGCATGGAGGACCAGCTCGTTGAAGTCATTCCAGGTGCTTTTGAGAAATTCTTCCTTGGAGAACCCGTAGCGACCCTCGGGACCACCTCATACTGGTGGCGCGTAGGGAACGATAGTGATTGGTGTGGGAGCCCCACCACCGACGCGCCCGACTGGCTCCGACTCATCGCTGACGGACGGGATAGCTATCTTGACGACGCCGAAGACTACTTTGACGACAGCCTCAACTACACACGCGCAGCCTCGGCGGTCGTCTCACTGATCTACGACTTCACACCCCTCACCCGCGACATGGTGCTCGCTCTCTCCCCGGACTTCGACGACTGGGACCAACTCGCCGCCGATCTGGAAGAGATTGGGTATCCGGCGGTTGGGATTGGGGAGGCTAGGAACACTGCCAATAGCCAGCAGTGACCTCGCCGCTCTCCGGCTTCCAGTACAAATACAATGCCCCATAGAAAAACGGGTATGTTGTTGCAAGATCGTCTGGGTAGCCTGCCTCATCGATTTGCATGAGAAATTCCCAGCCGTCGCGGTCAAGAGCGTCTGTGTAATACTCTTCTTCCTGGATCATCTCGGGTTGGCCCACAATGATCAACCCCTCTTCATCGCTTGATTCAATGGAAGTGAGGTTCAGATAGTCGCAGGTGAAGCGCGTATCAGAGCCTTCTGCAGACGGTTCATGGGTGAACACTCGTACGGCACAATCTGGGTAGATTCTGCGTTGCAGCAGTTCGTCGGGATCGCCGTTGAAGAATACCGACACCTGTGTTTCTAGCTGATAGGGGTGCTGAAAGCTGCCATAAAACAACAAGCCTTCCAGCTCATTCCCCATATGTTCACACCATTGCGGCGCATTGCCGCCGATACGACATCTCACAAAACCAACCTCTCAGGTATGCATATCCCCAGGCGGAAAACCGGCTTTTTCGAACCTGGAGATATACATACTTTTCCATTAGCGCTGTTCAATCATTTTTGACCGGTCACAGCCCGCAAAAAGCACCGGGACGTGAACATTTGATAGAGCGCCACAACCAGATAGCTACTCATGATCTACCAAACCGCCAAAAATCCCTGCAAAAACGGCAGTTTGGTAGAGCGCCACAACTCCCAAACCCCTGAACAACGTTAGTGCAAACATGTGCATAAAGATAGGTCTACAGCCAGGTCCGAAAACACCCCTTTTCCGAGCCCAGCGATGGACCTACCTGACACACCAACCCAAAACCTACAGCTCCACCCCCACCCACACGGGTTCCGGCACGAGCTCGACCCCAAAAACATCAAGGACCCCATCGCGGACTTCGCGCGCCAACGCTACAAGGTCGGCGGTGGTGGCGTTGCCGCGGTTCGTTAACGCCAAAGTATGTTTGGTGGACAGCCGAGCAGTGGCACCCTCACCAGGATGCCCTTTGGTGAACCCGGCGCGGTCAATGAGCCAGGCTGCGGAGAGTTTGCGCTGGTCGTCACCTACGTCGAAGCATGGCATGCGTTCGGCATCATCGGCCCCACACAGCTCGGCGGCCACGGCGCGGACTTTTTCAGCCAACGCCGCAGAAACAATCGGGTTGGTAAAGAAGGACCCAGCTGACCAGGTGTCGTGGTCGGACGGGTCGTAGACCATGCCTTTTCCTCGGCGTAGTTCTAGTACCGCCTCGCGCACCTCCCCCACCGGTCGCCGCGCCCCAGAAGCCCCAGAACCCTCAGAACCCGAAACCCCTAATGTCCGCGCGAGCTCCCCGAATCGTAGAGGCGCAGATAGCCCGTCCACACTTAAAGCGAGTTCGATCTCCAACACAACCGCCCTGGAGGTGTGTTTGAGGTTGGAGTGTCGGTAACTCAAATCCAGTTCAGACGCGGGTACCCACACATCTTCCCCTGCCGAACGATCCCACAGCCGAACACGAGTGAGCACGTCGGAGATTTCCGCCCCGTAGGCACCAACGTTTTGCACGGGCGTGGCACCCGCGGAGCCGGGAATGCCGGAGAGGCATTCGATGCCGCCGAGCCCAGCATCCACAGCAGCAGCGACCACGGAATCCCAGACGGCACCGGCTTCTGTGCGCAAAATCCCGCTGTCGGGGTCGATGTGAATGTTGTCGCATTCTAGGACGACGGCAACCACGTCAACGGGACCATCAGCAATAACGAGGTTGGACCCGCCGCCGATAATGAGCAGCGGCACCTGGTGGGCGTCGAGAAGCGATACGACGTCTATGACTGCCTGCGTGGATGCACACCGCACAACGGCGCGTGGCTGCCCCCCAAGGTGCAGGGTGGTGAGGTCGGCGAACTGGGTAGTGGTGTCGATGGTGGCACCGGGGATGCTGGATAGTTTTTGGGTTACTAATAGGTCGGACACACCTTTAACGGTAGTCTGTACACATGGCAACGCGTACCGAAACTTCTGTAACTATCAATTTTCCGCCCGCAAAGGTGCATGAGGCCCTGACGAATGCTGACTACTGGGCCTACAATGTGGCGAATCTGAGCACGGAACCCGGCGAGGTTCATGAGATCACCAGCACTGACGGCGGCGCTGAGGTTGTGCTGTACGAGATCATGCCGATGGAGCTGCTTCCCGAGGCTGTGCGTGCGATGATCAGCCAGTCGTTGAAGATTAAGCGCGTATACACCATTGGCGCGCTAGCCGACGGTGCCGCGAAGGCGTCCTACACCGCAGACGTGAAGGGTGCCCCGGTGGATTTCAAGGGCGATATTGAGCTGTCCGGCGACGATGCGTCCACCACCCTGTCCTACGCCAACGAAGTGAACGTGACCATTCCGTTCATGGGCCCCGCGATTGAGCCGAAGGTTGCCGAAGCCCTCAGCGAACTGGTGGCCAACGAGGCCGCTCTGACCGAGAAGTGGATTTCGGAAAACCTCTAACACACGTTTGTGGCTGATCACGCCCATAATCTGCGTGCCACGTTCGGAGATCACCAACGCACTCGTCGGCAGGCTACTCAAAGCACCCGCCCGGTGGGTGTGATCACACGCGGCACAACGAATGTGAATCGATTGCGCCGCTGCGACCGCTGGATGGTTCATCATCCCACGGTGCAGCGGTGCCTTTCGCATGCCTCCATCCACGACGCTCCCCTGGCCATTGATGTGGGGTACGGTGCCTCTCACACCACCACCTGCGAGTGGGCCATCTGGCTGCGCCGCCTGCGTGCCGATGTCTCCGTGCTCGGCCTGGAGATTGATCCCGCCCGTGTGCTGCCACCCCGCGACGGCGTGCACTTTGCCGTGGGCGGGTTTGAGCTGGCGGGCCACCGCCCGAATCTGGTGCGGGCGTTTAATGTGCTGCGTCAGTACGATGTCTCCCAGGTTCACGACGCCTGGCAGCTGGTGTGTTCCCGACTCGCCCCCGGTGGGCTGTTTGTGGAGGGCACCTGCGACGAGCTGGGCCGCCGCTGCTCCTGGGTATTATTGGACGCGGACGGCCCGCAGTCCCTCACCCTGGTTTGGGATCCGAACCACACCGCCCGCCCCTCTGAACTGGCCGAACGACTCCCTAAGGCCCTTATTCACCGAAACGTCCCCGGCGAACCCATCCACGACCTGTTGCGCATGGCCGACGACGCCTGGGACCGCGCCGCCGCCTGGGCCACCTACGGTCCGCGCATCCGCTGGCGGGAGGCTCGCCGCCTGCTTATCGACGCCTCGGTGCCCCTCACCCCGATTCGCCGCCGAGTCCGCGACAACCTCCTCACCGTACCGTGGTCTTTTGTGAGTGGCGATCAGGTGTAGTGCGAGTAGCGCGTTGCTGAAGATTCAGGAAAACTAGATTGGGTGAAAAAGTTACTTGTTGGTCTTGTTGTTGCTTTCCTCCTCATCGCTGGTATTGCCGAGGGCGGTACCCGGTGGTATGTGTCCCAGCAATTGAAAGCCGATTCGGGTGAGGGGGCCAGCGTCAGCTTCGGGGCCTACCCGGTCGTGGCCACGCTGGTCACGGGGAATGTGAAGCATGTGGACATGGACCTGCCGTCCACATTGAAGATCGACTACCCCGACGGCACCAACAGCGCCCCCACCGTGACGGGCAGCCCCGCATCCACGGTGAAGATCCGCAATCTTTCCCTGAAGGATCGCAACAATCCCGTCGCCGGGTCCATGCTGTTGGATACCCGACTGACCGACGAGTTCATGCTCGCACAGGTGCAATCCGCAATAGCGGAACAAGCAGCAGGCAACACCAACAATGGCTACGCGGGCGCGCTGATCCAAAGCCTGGTACGCGTCACCGGCATCACCTCGCACCCGAATGACGGCACTGTGAGCGTCGAATTCACCGATGGTGCCGCCACGCTGACGCTGCGCCCCAGTGCTGCGGACGGACAGCTGCAGTTCCAGGCGGAACGGGCCGCCTTGTTTGGGGTGGAGCTGCCCAAGGAGATGTCGGAAGCCATTACTAATAGTCTGCGGGAGAGCGCCAGCAAGATGGCCGGGGGGCTGAACGTGGAGAGCGTGTCGGTGGAAGATAAGGCAGTTGCCCTGCGCCTGACCGGCACGAACGTCAATTTCAGCGAGATTAGCGATAACTCACAGCAGAAGTAGCCCCGGCCTTCAGCCTGCCCAGTTTGCCCCTGCCCTAATACGCAGATAAGATACACATTAATAAATCGTTATCTTTTTCTTACATGCGCCAAAGGGGCTGAGCTGTGTGAGACCTTTTTCATTCCGCTACCTGATCCCAGAAATAGTATTACTAGCTGCGGGTATCGGCATGTACTGGGTGGGCATCGCAGGAACAAGACCCGACGGGCAGTCTCATGTTCTGTACCCGCTGCTGTCAACCTGGGGCAGCGGCATTACGGTGCTCGTGGTGCCCATCGCGCTTGTATCCACGCTGTTTTTCGGGCCACGCAGCAGGAAAGCCAACCTGATTCTCATGTATTGCGGCATGGTGCTGTTTGTGGTGAGCCAGTGGGTCATGATGGCCGACAGCACCCAACCCATCACCGCACACCCGGGTTTCTTCTTAAGCGGCTGCGGCTTTGGAATGCTGTATTCCTCGGGTACATCCCTGATGCTGCACTGGTTTAATCAGGAGCGCCATCAAGAACCTTTGCTGCTGCTGACACTCCAAGACGGGTCGCACCGGCAGCTACCAACGCTTGCGCATCATCCCAGGTACGTATTCCACCAGAAGCCTTGATGCCCATCTGCCCACCCACAGCATCATTCATCACGCGCACTGCCTCCACTGAAGCCCCGCCCGCAGGGTGGAACCCAGTGGAGGTTTTCACGTAGTCAGCACCGGCGGCGAGTGCCGCGCGGCAGGCGGTAGCCAGGGCGTCGTTACTGAGCACCGCCGATTCCAGGATGACCTTCAGCACCACCGGGTGCGGCACAGCCTCGCGCACGGTAGCGACTTCAGAGATGAGGGCATTGCTGTCCCCCGCCTGAGCTGCGGCAATATCCACCACCATATCAATTTCCGACGCCCCGAACTGCACCGCCAGCCGGGCCTCTGCCGCCTTCACCAGCACATGATGCTTGCCGGACGGGAACCCACAGACAGTGGCCACCGTCAGGCCAGCCTGGGCGGCTTTCTCCGTGGCATGCAGCAGAGACGGGGATACGCAGATGGCACCCACTCCGAGAGAGATGGCGCTATCGATCAGGTGCCCCACATCGGCAGCGGTGGCTTCGGGCGAGAGCAGGGTGTAGTCCATGATGCGGGCGAGTTGTTCGCGGCTGGGTTGTGTGGTTCGGTCCAGATCCATAAGGCTCAAGAATAGCCGCCTTTTTCTGGCACAATGGCACTCGTACAGTATCCAGGGTGCAGCACAATACGGGAAGCGGTGGGCCAATGAGGGAGCGTTCAGAAACACAACAACGCCTAGTGGAAGCCGCCCGCATTGTGATGATTAACTCCGGCATTGAGGGCTGTACACAACAGCGCATCTGCAAAGAAGCCGGGCTGACCAGGGGTGCCTTCTATTCCAACTACGCCACCAAAGAGGAACTTTTCACCCACGTGGCGCGGGACGCTTACGCCCGGATTATTGAACGCCTCGACGAAATCGTGGAACGCTGGGCAGCACAGCCCTCAACACAGCCCGGCGGCCAGCCGGAAGTGAAGGTCGCCGAGTTCCTGGGCAGCGCACAGGTGGAACTGGGTCTGAACAGGGAGTTTTTCATCCTGCACAATGAGCTGCTGTCGCGGGCGGCGCGGGAACCGGAGTGGGCACTGCAGTTCCGGGAAATCAACCGTGATTTTGTGTTGCGTGTCGCTCAGGTTTTGGAGCTTATTGTGAACGAGGTCGGCCGCACCTTAGATCGCCGCCCAGAGGCGGTGGCGCAGGCGGTTATTGGCATTGCATTGCGGGTTACGGGAGTTTCCGCCTGGAAAACAGAACTTATTAATGATAATGACACTTTTGAACCGCGCGGCACAATGCTTGAAGCCGACGATATTGTGGACATGATCCTTACTTTATTATTTGCATGTTCCAAGCCAATGGTGTAATGCTGCGGGGGCTGCAACATCGGGGACGTGGGGGCGTCGTTAAGCGCACACGCAGGGACGATGGAAAATAACGACCACCACCCCCGCACCAAGCACCACCTGCACACATGAGTTTTTATTAACCAAGCAGGGACGATACATTTATGTATTCGACGCTGAAAGTAAGCCTTGTTAGCATTCGGGAAAACACGTTTGTCACACATGAGGAGTTTGCGTGAACTTGCCGTCTTTGCTTCCTTTGCATGCCTTTGAAAGCCCCGCGTTGTTGTTCGCGGGGCAAGCGTCTCCCTGGCAGGAGGCTCTCCGGGGTGCTGAGGATCCTCGACTGTTGTCGCTACTGAATGCCGCTGAGCGTCGCGTCGCCGCCTACGCACGGGAGCGCGCCAGCGCCGTGCCCGGCGCGGATGCCCGGTTGAAGGATTTGATCACCAATCCGGATGCCTCCCTGTCAGTCGATGTGGATACGCTTCCTGCGGTGAGTGTGCCTGGGATTGTGTTGTCGCAGGTTGCGGCTGTGTTGCATCTTCAGGATGCTGGTTTGGATGTTTCAAAGGCCGCACTCATCGGGCATTCCCAGGGCAGCCTGGGCGTGGCCGCAGCGGAGGCCATCGCGGCGGACACCAGCGGTAAGGCCGTGGAGGAGAACACTGCGCTGGTGGATGTGGTGGCGTTTGCCCTGCTGATGGGCACTGCTGCCACCCTGCGCGCGCAGGAATTAGGCACGCACGCGGGGGATTCCTGGATGTTGAGTGTCCGTAATGTGCCGCGCGAGGCTGTTGAGGGCGCCATTGCGCAGGTCAAGGACACGGAATTGGCGCTGCGTAATGGCCACACGCATTTTGTGATTGCCGGTGCGCCCGCGGCATTGCGCCAGGTGGAGAGCTTGATTGAGCAGGCTGCGGAGAAGCATAACGCAGAGCTGGATGATAAGCGTTCAGGCGGCACTCGGGTGGAGCCGCTGTTCAACGAACTCAAGGTTTCCGCGCCGTTCCACTTCACGGCAATGCAGCCCGGTGCGGACCGCGCCGCCGAGTGGGCCTCCGCGCTTGGTTTGACGGTATCCGCCCAGGCCCTTGCCGAAGACATTCTGGTCAAGCACCACGATTGGCCCGCAGAGTTGTCGGCGCTGACCACCAGCACCGAGATCACCCATGTGCTAAACACCGAGCCGGGTCACGGCCTGGCCCGCATCACCGCCAAACTTCTCGACGGCCGCGGCATCACCCTCGTTGCCGCTGGTACCGCTGCAGATCGCGACAAGCTGGTCACTCCCGGTACCACCATCCCGCAGGAGGACACCTGGGAGCGGTTCGCCCCGAAGCTGGTGGAGTTGCCGGACGGCAGCGTGAAGGTTGTCACCGCGTTTAGCCGCCTGACCGGCTACTCCCCGATCCTGCTGGCGGGCATGACCCCCACCACGGTGGACCCGGATATTGTCGCAGCAGCCGCTAACGCTGGTTTCTGGGCCGAGTTGGCCGGTGGTGGCCAGTATTCGGAGGAAGTGTTCACCAAGAATCGTGACGGCTTGGTGGCCCAGCTGCAACCAGGCCGCGCAGCGCAGTTCAACTCCATGTTCTTCGACCGCTACATGTGGAACCTGCAGTTTGGCGCGCAGCGTATTGTTTCGCGCGCCCGCGCCGCAGGCACCTCCATCAACGGCGTGACCGTGTCCGCCGGTATCCCCGAGTTGGAGGAAGCTAAGGAGCTGATCCAGAGCCTGCACGAGGATGGCTTCCCCTACATCAGCTTCAAGCCGGGCACCGTGGAGCAGATTCGTTCTGTCTTGGAGATCGCCAAGGACAACCCGGATGCCATGATCATCATGCAGGTGGAGGACGGCCACGCTGGCGGCCACCATTCCTGGGTGAACCTGGATGACCTGTTGCTGGCCACCTACGGCGAAATCCGCCGTCAGCCGAACGTGGTGCTGTGTGTGGGCGGTGGCATTGGCACCCCGGAGAAGGCCGCGGAATACCTGACGGGTTCCTGGGCTACCCAGTACCACGCCCCCGCCATGCCCGTGGACGGCATTTTGGTGGGCACCGCAGCCATGACCGCCAAGGAGGCAAAGACGTCTCCGCAGGTCAAGAAGCTGCTCAAGGACACCCCTGGTGTGGATCCCAACGATCGCGGCGGCTGGGTCGGCCGTGGCGAGTCCCGTGGTGGCGTGACCTCCGGCCTATCGCACCTGCACGCGGACATGTACGAGGTGGATAACGCCTCCGCCGCGTGTTCCCGCCTGATTTCCTCCATTGAGCCCAGCGACGAGGCCGTGGCTGCCCGGCGCGATGAGATTATTGCCGCGCTGAATAAGACGGCGAAGCCGTATTTCGGTGATCTGGAGGAGATGACCTACGCCGAGTGGCTGCAGCGTTTTGTGGATTTGGCGTACCCCTGGACGGACCCGACCTGGCCGGATCGCTTCTTTGATCTGCTGCACCGTGTGGAGGCCCGCCTGTCGGATGTGGATCACGGCCCGGTGGTCACGTTGTTCCCCACCCTGGAGGATGCGGAGGATGGTCCGGCGGCCGTCGAGAAGCTGCTGTCGGAGTACCCGCAGGCCCGCGAGCTGAAGGTGGGTGCCCGCGACGCTGCGTGGTTTATTGGCTTGTGCCGCAAGCACCATAAGCCGATGCCGTGGGTGCCCGCCATTGATGCGGACCTGGCACGCTGGTGGGGCTTGGATACCCTGTGGCAGTCTCAGGACGAGCGCTACTCCGCTGATGCTGTGCGCGTGATCCCGGGCCCGGTGTCGGTGGCCGGTATTGATCGTATCGACGAGCCGGTGGCTGATCTGCTGGGTCGTTTTGAGCAGGCATGCACAGACACCCTCAGTGCGAACAGCACACCCGCGAAGGTGTTTGCCCGCCTGGGCGAGGTCGCCGACGGCGAGGAGCTGCTGCGCACCGCACCGCATATTGTGTGGCATGGCCATTTGATTGATAACCCGGCGTATGCGCTGGCACCGGAGGCCGTGGACATCATCGCCCCCACCGATCCCACCAGCGACGTGTGGACCATCCGCGTGCTGGCCGATTCCGTGTGGGACGACCTAGACCCCGGCGCGAAGAAGCCCTATGTGGTCACCCAGGTGGACATTCCGGTGGCGTTGTCCGAGGCCACGGCCACGGGCGCATCCCCGGTGGTGGATCACGACGCCCTGCCGGACGCCGTGTATGGCCTGCTGGCCGCCGTCGCGGGCGTGGGTTCCACCTCCGCTGCGGGCGACAGCATTGATTCCCTGCCCACGGTGGAGCCGAAGGAAGGCACCACGTTTGGCGTGGTGCGGGATTCCTTCACCCTGCCCGCAACCCTGCTCACGCAGCACACCGCCGTGTCGGGCGCGGGCATTCCGTTGGGCGACCTGGATGGGGAGGCACTGAACGCAGGCACCGCCGATGCACTGGTGGGGCCCTGCTGGCCCGCCATCTACGCCGCCCTGGGTTCTGCGTACCTGCCCGACGGCTACCCGGTGATCGAGGGCCTGCTCAACGCCGTGCACCTGGATCACTGCGTGGAGCTGCTGGCTCCGCTGGAGGAGCTGGCCAATTCCCGCACCATCCAGGTGGAGGCCCAAACCTCCCCGTTGGAGGAATCCGCATCGGGACGCATTGTCACCGTCAACCTGACGCTCACCTCCGAGGGTGAGGTTGTCGCCCGGCTTGTGGAGCGTTTTGCCATCCGCGGCCGCGTGACCAGCACTCAGGCACCGTCGCTGGCCCCCAACTGGGGTGGAGCCGACGTGGAGATTGTGGACACTCCGCGCCACTTCCTGCGCCGCGCCGTGGTCACCGCGCCCGCCGACATGACCCCCTTCGCCATGGTGTCCGGCGACTACAACCCGATCCACACCTCCACCAACGCCGCCCGTCTCGTGGGCCTGGAGGCTCCCCTGGTGCACGGCATGTGGCTGTCGGCCACCGCGCAGCACCTGGCTACCGCTGGTAAGCGCCCCTCCCGTCTCATCAGCTGGACCTACTCCATGTTCGGCATGGTGCAGCTTAACGACGCCGTGGACATCACCGTTGAACGCATCGGCCGCTCCGCCCGCGGCGCCATCTCTGCCGTGGAGGTTACCTGCCGCGTGGACGGCAACGTGGTGTCCCGCGGCCAGGCGCTGCTTGCACCGCCCACCACCGCCTACGTGTACCCGGGCCAGGGCATCCAAAGCCCCGGCATGGCTTCGGGCGACCGTTCTGCCTCCGCTGCTGCCCGCGCTGTGTGGGAGCGCGCCGATTCCCACACCCGCAACGAACTCGGATTCTCCATCGTGCAGATCGTGGACGAGAACCCGACCGTCCTGCGCGTGGGCGAAACCGTGTTCCGCCACCCCAAGGGCGTGCTGTACCTGACGCAGTTCACGCAGGTGGCTCTGGCCGTGGTGGCCTACGGCCAAACCGAACGCCTCCGCGAAGCAGGCACCATTGTGCCCGGCTCCCTCTACGCGGGACACTCCCTGGGCGAGTACACGGCACTGGCCTCGCTGGCCAACATCTTCGACCTGGAAGCTGTGATCGACATTGTGTTCTCCCGCGGCTCCGCCATGCACTCCCTGGTTGAGCGCGATGCCGCTGGACGCTCCAACTACCGCCTGGGCGCGCTGCGCCCCAATATGTTCGGGCTGAGTGACGCGGAAGTCGTGGACTACGTTGCTGACATCGCCGAGCGCACCGGGGAGTTCCTGGAGATTGTGAACTTCAACGTGGCTGGCCAGCAGTATGCCGTGGCCGGCACGGTCGCCGGCCTGAAGGCCCTGGCTGCGGACGCCCAGGAGCGCGGCGGAAAGCGCGCCTACGTGGAAATCCCCGGCATTGACGTGCCCTTCCACTCCCGCGTTCTGCGCCCCGGAGTCCCGGCGTTTGCCGACAAGCTGGATTCGCTGCTGCCAGAAGAACTGGATGTGGACGCCCTGGTCGACCGCTACGTGCCGAACCTGGTGGCTCGCCCCTTCGAGCTGACCCGCGACTTCGCCGAAGCAATTCTGGATGTTGTTCCCTCCGAACCGCTGAAGAAACTGCTGGATAGCGGCGAGTTTGAGCGCCAGGCCACCGGCTCCCCCGCCAAGCTTGCCCGCGTGCTCATGATTGAGCTGTTGAGCTGGCAGTTCGCCTCCCCGGTCCGCTGGATTGAGACGCAGGATCTACTGATCAACGAGGCGAAGGTGGAGCACATTGTGGAGGTTGGTTTGGCCTCTGCACCCACGCTGGCCAACCTGGCCGCCCGCACCCTGGATCTTGCGGAGAACGCTGGCGCATCGGTGCGCGTGTTCAACGTCGAGCGCGACGCGGATGCCGTGAACCTGGCCGATCCAAAGTCCGCTCCGGTGGTGGAGGAAGCCGCCCCCGAGGCCGAGGAAACACCTGCTGAGGCAGCTCCGGCCGAGGCACCCGCTGAGCCTGCACCCGCCGCTGAGGCTGCTCCGGCACCCGCTCCCGCCGCACCGACGGGTGGCTCTCCCGCTGGTGAGCTGCCGTTTACCGCTGCGGATGCGATCATGTTCCTGTTTGCGGTGCAGAACAAGGTGCGCCTGGACCAGATCGCGGGTAGCGACACCACGGAGACCCTCACCAATGGCGTATCCTCCCGCCGTAACCAGCTGCTCATGGACATGTCCACCGAGCTGGGTGTGCCCACCATTGACGGTGCGGCAGAGGCGGACGTCGATACGCTGAAGGCCCGCGTGGCCACCGCCGCCCCCGGCTACCGTGCGTTCGGCCCGGTGCTGTCGGAGGTTGTGCGCGGTCGCCTGCGTACCCTGACGGGCCAGGCATCGCAAAAGCCCGCCTACATTCGTGACCGCGTGACCGGCGCCTGGGGCCTGCCTGAGTCGTGGGCGGTGCACGTGGAGGCCGAGCTGGTGCTGGGCACCCGCGACGGCGAGTCCGTGCGCGGCGGCGATGCCGGTACCCTGCCCTCCGACAATCCCTCCTCCAAGGCTGCCCTGGATGCGCTTATCGACGCCGCAGTGAACAACGTCGCTGCCGCGCACGGCGTGTCCGTCTCCCTGGGGAGCGGTGATGCTGCCGGTGGCGGCGGCGTGGTTGATTCTGCTGCTCTGGATGCCTACGCCGATACCGTCACCGGCCCGGAAGGTGTGCTCGCTGCTACGGCACGCACCATCCTGGACCAGCTGGGGCACCTCACCCCCGAACCCGCGGAACCCGAAACCTCTGACACCGCCCTCATCGACGCGGTGGAGGCCGAGCTGGATCCGCAATGGTTCAAGATGGTCACCCCCACCTTCGACGAACAGCGCGCCGTGCTTTTCGACGACCGCTGGGCCAGCGCCCGCGAAGACCTCGCCCGCCTAGCAAACGGCGCCGACATTGCCGTGCAGCGTTTCGCCGGAACCGGTGAGGTTGTAGCAAAACAGGCCGCATGGTGGGCTGGACAGACCTCCGACAAGAAACTGGCTCAGACCCTTACCTCGGTGTCCGAGATTGCCACCCAAGAGCCCACCGAGCCGTGGGTCGAGGATGTTGCCCTGGTCACCGGCGCAGCCCCCGGCTCCATCGCCGGTGCATTGGTAGAGAAACTGCTGGCAGGCGGCGCAACTGTCATCATGACGGCCTCCAACGTCAACGATGCCCGCAAGGAATACGCCCGCACCCTCTACGCCAACAACGCTTCCGCCCACGCGAAGCTGTGGCTGGTGCCCGCCAACATGTCCTCCTTCCGTGACGTGGATTCCCTGGTCGAGTGGATTGGCACCGAGCAGAAAGTCACCGTGGGTAAAGACGTGAAGGTCACCAAGCCTGCGTTGACCCCAACCCTGGTATTCCCCTTCGCCGCACCCCGCGTGTCCGGCAGCCTGGCCGATGCCGGCCCCGCTGCAGAAAACCAGGCACGCCTGCTGCTGTGGAGCGTGGAACGCACCATCGCTGGTGTCGCAGATCTTGCCTCCCGAGGCGTTGGTTCCCGCGTGCACGTGGTGCTGCCCGGTTCCCCGAACCGCGGCACCTTCGGCGGCGACGGCGCCTACGGCGAAGTCAAGGCAGCCTTCGATGCCATCCTGGCGAAATGGACCGCTGAAAGCGTCTGGCCGGACTACGTGTCCCTCGCCCAGGCCCGCATCGGCTGGGTGGCTGGTACTAACCTGATGGGTGGCAACGACCCGCTGGTGCCGCTGGTGCAGAAGCACGGCATCCACGTGTACACACCCGACGAAATCTCCGAGGAACTCCTGGGACTGTGCACACCGTCGGCACGCGCCGAGGCAACCAAAGCACCCCTGGACGCGGACTTCACCGGTGGGCTCGCCGACGCCAACGTGTCCCTGCCGGAACTGGCCGCATCGCTGGACCTGACTTCAGACAGTGCAGAGGCCGAAGAGAAGCCCGTCACCATCAACGCGCTGCCCTCCCCCGCCGCACCGAAACAGGCAGGCGGCATTGACCTAGGTAAAGTCACCACGCCGCTGGAAGACATGGTGGTTATTGTCGGCCTGGGCGAAGTCTCCTCCTGGGGCTCCGGCCGCACCCGCACCCTCGCGGAATACGGCATCCAACGCGACGGCGACGTTGACCTCACCGCCGCCGGTGTGCTGGAACTCGCCTGGATGACCGGCCTGGTCAACTGGTCCGACGACCCCACACCCGGCTGGTACGACGCCTCCGGCGAAGCCGTCGCCGAGGAAGACATCTACGACCGCTTCCGCGACGAAGTGGTTGCCCGCGCCGGTATCCGCCGCTTCGTGGACGACTACACCCTGGTTGACGAAGGCTCCATCGACGTAGCCACCGTCTACCTCGACCGCGATATCTCCTTCACCGTGGCCACCGAGGAAGAAGCCCAGGACTACGTGGACGCCGACCCGGCAACCACCAGCATCAGCCCCACCGAAGACGGCGAATGGTTGGTGCACAAGAAGCGTGGCGCCCAGGCACGCATCCCGCGCAAAGCCACACTCAGCCGCGTTGTTGGTGGTCAGCTGCCCACCGACTTCAACCCCGCCAACTGGGGCATCCCCGGCACCATGATCGAAGGTCTCGACCGCATCGCCGTGTGGAACCTTGTCACCGCCGTTGATGCGTTCCTCAGCGCAGGCTTCACCCCCGCCGAACTGCTCCGCATCGTCCACCCGGCCGATGTCGCCTCCACCCAGGGCACCGGTATTGGTGGCATGGAATCCCTGCACAAGGTCTTCGTCACCCGATTCCTCGGCGAAGAACGACCCAGCGACATCCTGCAGGAAGCCCTGCCCAACGTGGTGGCCGCACACGTCATGCAGTCCCTCGTCGGCGGCTACGGATCCATGATCCACCCCGTCGGTGCCTGCGCCACCGCAGCCGTATCCCTTGAAGAAGGCGTGGACAAGATCAAGCTCGGCAAAGCCGACTTCGTGGTCACCGGCGGTATTGACGACATCAGCGTCGAATCCCTCACCGGCTTCGGCGACATGAATGCCACCGCCGAATCCGCAGCACTCGCGGCCAAGGGCATCAACGAGCGTTTCTACTCACGCGCCAACGACCGTCGCCGTGCAGGCTTCGTCGAAGCCGAGGGCGGAGGCACCGTCCTCCTCGCGCGTGGTGACGTCGCCGCCAAGCTCGGACTGCCTGTCTACGCTGTGGTTGCCCACGCACAGTCCTACGCCGACGGCATCCACACCTCCATCCCGGCTCCGGGACTCGGTGCACTTGCCGCCGGACGAGGAGGAACCAACTCCGCGTTGGCCCGCTCGTTGAACGGTCTTGGCCTCACCCCCGACGACGTGCGCGTAGTGAGCAAGCACGACACGTCCACCAACGCCAACGACCCCAACGAGTCCGAACTCCACAGCCTGCTGTGGAATGCCCTGGGACGCGACGCCGGAAACCCGCTGTTCGTGGTCTCCCAGAAGACCCTCACCGGACACGCCAAGGGTGGCGCTGCGCTCTTCCAAACCGCAGGACTCTGCCACATCCTGGCCACCGGCAACCTGCCGCAAAACGCATCCCTCGACTGCGTTGACCCGGCCATCGAGCCGCTGGCCAAGCCCCTGGTCTGGCTGCGCGCTCCCCTCTCGCTGGGTGCCGGTGCAGTGAAGGCAGGCGTGCTCACCTCGCTGGGCTTCGGCCACGTGTCTGCTGTGGTGGTGCTTGCACACCCCGGTGTGTTCGAAGCTGCACTTGACGCCTCTGGCTACTCTGCGGACGAATGGCGAGCATCCGCTAATGCGCGGTTGGCCGCCGGTGCCCGACGCCTCGAGGAAGGCATGGTCGGACACGTTGAACTCTTCAGCGTGATCGACGGACGCCGCTTCCCCGCCGTCGGAGCACACGAAGCAGAAATCGCCCTGCTTCTCGACCCCGATGCCCGCCTCGGCGAAGACGGAATCTACCCGTCGGCGTAGGTTCTGGCCGGGCTGGTTTCGCCGGTTCTGGCCGGGCTGGCTGCTAGTTTCCAGTTGCTAGTCGCCCGAAAAGCCCTGGTCACACGTTGTGTGGCTGGGGCTTTCTTTGCGGCGGGTGCAGCGGGTTCTTGTCTGCTTTGCTGTCACGCTAGGTCTTTGCGACGGATCTTTGCGCCAGCTACCCCTCTGTATCCCCCGCCTTGTTGGGCTGAACTGCGGTTTGTCCCAAGATCCACCATTTTCCGGTTAGTTGATGGTTTTTGGGACACCAATCCCCTGTTTTTGTCCCAGGATCCACCAAATTCTTAAAAATGGTGGATCCTGGGACATTTTCGCTTTCCTCGACCGGATCAGGTACGAGCACCGCCAGTCCCAGCGCTCACATTGACTCCCGCTCTCGCATTTCCTTGTACCGCCGCAGCACATCCCTGTAGGCAAACCCAGAGAACACGTCCTTGGCGGAGTACGCCCAGATGGTGTATCCGGCAGTGACCAAACGATCATAACGATTGGTAGCACGTTCCACGTTAAACTGTTGCTCTTCGGCAGTCTCCCCGTATTTACCCAGGCCAGATATTTCAATCACAATCCGTGTCCGCCTGATCTGAAAGTCTGGCCGTCGCGTAGCCAGACGAGAATCAGCCACTGTGACCTGCGGCTGCACATCGATCACCCCATCTTTGCGCACTTGCGCCAGGAAGTACGCCTCGGCGGCTGATTCAACATAGGGGTCAACAAGATCAAGCACCCGCGTAAGGGTTTCATCGCTAAGAGCCGCTTCCCGCAATTCGGCGAGCGGGCATGCGTCGTGCGCCACCACCCAGCTCGTTGCCATGAAGCAGTCTTCAAAGCTGTGGTACCTGGCCAGATCCAAGAGCACACGTGGGATGGTAGCTACTTTGGCTATTTTTCCATCCACATAACTGCTTTCCCCGAGCAGCGCCCTAAGCCGCCGACCGCCCCCAACGTCTTTGCTTCCCCTGTTCATAGCGTATTCCACCGGATCATCTCGCCCAACCCTCACCCACATCCCCCACAGCAACGCGGCCGAGACACCAGCAATGACTCGCGTACCGCTAGCACCCAAAGCAAGTGCTCGTAGCCGGTGTTGTTCCCACGGCGGCAGCTCATTAAAGCCGTCCCGTTCCACATAGACTCCCACGGCCAAACGCAGGTGCGTTCCAGAAAGCACCCCTCGGCTGAGCGCACGACGCCCCGCGTCATCACAGTCGCGCGAAAATACAAGCTTCATACATCCCCCTCCCCTCGGATCACCCTACCAAGCTTTCCTAGTACAATGCACAGAATGACCATTCCAGCTGCGCATACCACCACCGACGAACGCCAGTATGTCCTTACCTTGAGCTGCCCCGACACAACGGGAATTGTGGCTAAATTGTCGTCTTTCATTGCCGATATTGGCGGCTGGATCACAGAGGCAGGTTTTTTCACCGACCCGGAGAGCGGCTGGTTTTTTACCCGCCAGGCTGTGCGCGCGGCGTCGATTAGCATGGGCTTTGACGAGCTGAGCCAGCGTTTTGCGGAGGTCGCGTCCGAAATGGGCCCGGATGTCCGGTGGCGTTTGTGGGATACTGCGAAGCCGAAGAAGGCCGTGATTTTGGTGTCCAAGGAGGGTCATTGTCTGCATGATTTGTTGGGGCGGGTTGCGCAGAATGATTACCCGATGGATGTGGCTGCGGTGATCGGTAATCACGAGGATTTGCGGCCATTTGCCCAGGCCCACGGCATACCTTTTCATTATGTTCCTTTTCCGAAGGATGCGGTGGGTAAACGCAAGGCTTTCGACCAGGTTGCAGACCTTGTGAATGCGGAAAGTCCCGACGCCATTGTTCTTGCGCGTTTCATGCAGATTCTGCCGCCGGATTTGTGCGAAATGTGGTCGGGTAAGGCAATTAATATTCACCACAGTTTCTTGCCGTCGTTTATGGGTGCGCGCCCCTATCACCAGGCTTATCGACGCGGCGTGAAACTCATCGGCGCAACCTGCCATTACGCCACCGAAGACCTCGACGACGGCCCGATCATCGAACAGGACGTCATTCGCATTTCCCACAAAGACACCCCCTCCGATATGCAACGACTCGGTCGCGACGCCGAGAAAATCGTCCTCGCCCGCGGCCTGCGATTCCACCTCGAAGATCGCGTTCAGGTCTACGGAAACCGAACCGTCATTTTCGACTAAACTCCCACCGCTTATCGACGCCGCGACACCCACTCGCCGCGTCGATTTTTGCTGTTTCTATAGTGGAGGGGCGACGGGGTTGGTATTATTTTCTCGAATGCGTTGGTGCGGGTAATGAGGAGTGGCAGTAGGTGGGGAGATTTATAGAGAAAAACGACAAACCGTGGCTCTGGAGCGGAGGGGGAATAGGAGCCGGTTTAGCGATAGGGTTTGCGCTTGCACATATCCAGATACTACAAGAATGGCGATGGGATATCATAGCCCAACCCTTAGCAACCTTAGGTGCAGGTATCGCGGCTATCATCGCAGCTTGGATCGCTCTTCATAACGGAAAGAAAACAAGGGAACAAGATAAAGAAATACATGAGGCAAAATCACGAGCAGAGCAAGAACGCATACTTCGCGAACGTTTTACTTCAATTGTTGAAATGCTCTCAACCAACAGTGAAGACTATACAAAACGTGAATCTGGAGCATATGCGCTAGCCGCACTTGCCGATGACTGGGCAGTTTTCCATGAAGACGATCCAGAATCTGCACAGCAAGAGCAGCAAGTTTGTCTCAATATTTTGATCAATCAACTTCACGATCCAATACCAGAAAAATCATCACCTCAACTACTCCTCTTCAAAAAACGGGTGCAAGATATAATATTTTCAAAGTTTGATAATCGCAAAAACAAAAACGGAAGCCCTTGGTCCAATCTTGAGCTAGACTTAAGCAATTCATTCTTTTACAATCTACAAATAATCGCCATCTTCGAAAAGCCAATTTCTTTTTCCTCTTCCACATTTGAAGGAAAAATAAATTTTAGCAATACACAATTTCATAACCATGCAGACTTTTCCTCTTGCCATTTTAATAGTGGGGCAAGATTTGACAATACAACTTTCGAAAAATCTGCACTTTTCCGTTATGCCAGCTTTGAAGATTTTGCTTCATTTCACAAAGCTACATTCAAAGAAGAGTTTATGACAGATGGAACTCATTTTAATGGCTCTTCAATCTTTACGTTCGCTAATTTTTTCTTTGGAATATATTTTTCAGATACACATCTAAACGAAGGCCCCGCATTCAATAATGCAAAATTTAGCTCACTCGAATCCGATCCATCGATAGAACAACTTAAGCTTTTAAATGCAAATCTGACCGGCGCGAAATTTGGCGTGAAATTCTCCAAGTAGAAAGACGTTAACAAAACTACCAATAGAAAATATATCCATCCAGATTTTTACACTTCTCCTAAAGGAAGCGTAGCTATAAAATAACCGTTTCATTAGGAGATGGAGGGGAATATATTCCTCTCCATCGAATTTATTGTTCTATCCTTCACGATCCACCGATCATCACCCCACTAACCCCACTCCCCCAGATTCAGAGCGGACCTCATTTCCAATCCCAACCTCTCCCGCAACCATATCTCCACCAACAACATCACCAAGCCCCATACCAGCACCAACAGCACTCTCCCTCCGACTCCGCGCCCACACAATAATCATCCGAATACTAACGCCGCCGAGAACAACGGCGAATGCGCGCCAATCGGGCAGCGTAGTCGGAAAATCTGGAAGAGGACCGTTGCGCAGCACGGCTGAGGTGATGACCTCGTTGATGATCATCAGGGAATAGGCGATGGTGGTGCTGATGGTGAGGTAGGCCACGGCGTCGATAAGCACGGTGGGCCAGACGGCGTTGCTGTTTACGCGCCTGCCGGAGCCAGCGCTGGCCAGAACGATGGAAATCAGTGCGACGATGAGGATGCCGATGGGGCCGCTGAAGATTTTGATGGCTTCTATGGGGGTGACTGTATCTGCTTGCTCGACGCTAAATTTCTGAGTCATCTTGGTGACCCACATGCTCATGATCCCGGTCGCAGCGGCAAGCAGACCAAGCGGCAGGACCAGCGACCCGGCGCGGGTGACACGACTGATGGTGTTGTTCACCAAGTCGCCGTTGCCCATAAGCATGGCCAGTACTGCGCCGATGGTGTGGACGAGGATACCGCCGAGGAATGCTGCGGCGAGGCAGAGCATCGCACCCATCGCAAAGTAGATAGTATAGGCATCTTCGCTGCCTGTTGGCTGGGCGTTGGCGATCACACGGTAGATGGAGGATGCTCCAGCAATGGTGGACAACCCAAGGAAGACGCTGAAGATGCGCCAGCCCATACGGCTCGGCGGCTCGGTTTCAATCGGCTCAGGCCGCGCGATCTGACCAGCTTGCGCAATCTGACCAGCCTGAGCAGCTTGAGCAGCAGAAACGTTCACACGCTTCCCCGCACGGCGTGCCCCCGCCTTCGCCCCAATGGCCCCGGCGATGAGACCCGTGAGGGCGACGCCCCCAAGGCTGCTGGTCACAGCATTAATCGGCAGCGACCCGCTGAGCGGATCGGGCGGGAATACGCCGGTCCCAACCAGCATCTGCACGTGCATTGGCCACAGGACATAGCTCAGTGACGAGCCGATGCCGCCGCCCACGACGCTGGCCAGCAGGGCATTGAGCGTAACAATCCCCTGATTGGACTGGCCCGCCTCATCACTGCGCCTCTTGAGCGACAATACTGCCACGACAATCATGGCGATTATTCCAACAAGGATGTTGATCCCGAATGTGGTTCCACCAAGTGCGGTAATCACTGCCTGGTCGTCGCCGTGCGCCCGTATCCCCGCATCAAGTAGCCCGGTGCTCAGGGAGAGGAAGAAGGCGAAAGTCGCGCTGGTCAGTCCGATGCCAAGGTATTTCATTGTTGTTGCCCCTGTTCGTCAGTAGCGGTCCGCGCCGCGAGCGCAAGCGCCGATAGCGCGACGAGGTTTGTAGTGGTTTGTGTTGGGTTCATGGTTTTAGCTTGCTCCCCCAACATGCCCCTGCACACCAGGGTTTTCCCTGATCTTTGAAAAATCAGGGAAAACCCTGAGGGCGTCAAGTTTGCTTATGCTCAAGCACGAAAACACCCCATTTTCCGACCTGGAGATAAGCAAACTTCTTGGCAGACCACAACATTCCCCAGCCAAGTAGGTCCACCGCCAGGTTCGGAAACACCCCAATTCCGTACCCAGCGGTGGACCTATCCTGCATAAACACCCCACCCCCTCACCCATGCATCACATGAAACAGCTCCTCCACGCTGGGTGTGCGCAGTTCGGCGTGGTTGACCCCGTCGGCGAGGATGATCACCCGGTCAGCGGTGGCGGCAATGTCGAGACTGTGGGTGACCATCACCAGCGCCGTGTGCGGCGTGACGGTTGCCCGCAGCAGGTCCATGACCTGCGAACTAGTGTGCACGTCGAGCGACCCGGTGGGTTCGTCCGCGAACAGCAACTGGGGTTTGCGCACCAGCGCACGCGCAATAGCTACGCGCTGCCGTTGCCCACCGGAGAGCTGGTCGGGGTAGGCATGTGCCTTTCCTGTGAGGCCGACGTAGTCGAGGGCGTCGTTAATCTCCTGATCGGGGACGGAAACTCGGGCGAGTTTGGCGGGCAGCCGCAGGTTGTCTTCCACGTTGAGGGATTCGATGAGGTTGAGGTCTTGGAAGATGAATCCGATGTGGTCGCGGCGCAGTTTCGCTATAGCAACCCGCTGGGCATCGCGGCGTCGTTTCCGGCGAGAAAAGGCGTCTTTGCTGGTGATGCGGTGTTCGCCGATGAAGATGTCGCCACGATCGATGGGGGTGAGCCCGCTGAGACTGTGCAGAAGCGTAGTTTTGCCGGACCCGGATTGCCCGATGATGGCCACGAATTCGCCTTCGTGAATGTCGACGTTCACGCCTCGCAGCACCGGCAGGTCGTCGTATTGTTTGTGCAGGTTAAGCGCTTGGAGCAGCATGGCTGAGTGTCCTTTCGGTGGTGTTGCGGCGGAGTTCGGTGAGGGTGATGCTCCAGAGCATGGTGGCGGCAATGCCGATGCCCAGGCAGAGGACGGCGAGCGTACTTCCTGCGGGCATGCTGAGCTGAGTCATGGGCAGCGGCCCGCGCGCGAACGCGAACGTCATGCACACATCGTTGATGATCACCGTCCCGTAGGCGATGATCCCGGCAAGAATGAGGTACACCAGGGTTTCCATCAGAGTTTTTTGTGTGAGCAGCTCGTCGGTGGCGCCGGAGGTGTACAGCAACTGGGCGTCGTGTTGCCGGGGTCTGAGGGCGATGAGCACCACGGACGCCGCGGAAGCGCAGGCCACAACGATGGACCCGCCGACAAGGAGCAGGGATATGCTGAGCGGCGCGGATAATGATTCAGAGTCCGGCACTCCCATGCTCACGAGCACCTGCCGGAATTTACTTATCGACATCCCCGCCATCCCCGTCGTACTCCCCGCGATAGCAATGGGCATGATGAGGGTTCCGGTGAGCGTGGGCCGCGCCTGCGCCTCGCGAACAGCCAGGAACCACGGTGTCGCCGTAATCGGCAGCACGCGCAGCATCGCCACGAGTACGCGCAGAATATACGGCCCCCACAGCGCCACCACCACGCTCAGTAGCACACCCACACCCACGTAAGCGCCGAGCATTCCCCCCATTTCATCAATGTTCTGCAGCGGTTCAACCTGCGCAATCGCATAATAGAGCGCCCCCACCCCGAGGAGTGCTACGACACACAAGAGTTTTCGAACAATCCCCACACGCGTACGGCGGAAGGCACCGCTTATCGACGCCCCGTCCACCAGCTCCGCACGCATCGCCCGGCGCGCACCCATCAGCCCGGTGAGCAGGCTCATTCCCGCAACACTTACTATGGCGATGACCAGCGCCGGTGCGGGGATGGGCTGGTCGAGCGCGGGACTCGTGGGTAGTCCACTGGTGGCCACAGTATGCGCATAGGGGTACCACAGCAGCCAGGCGAAGGCCGCGCCAATCACGCCGGTGAGCGTGGACACCACGAGCACTTGCGCCCTGAGAATGCGGGCCGCTTGACCAGGCAGCATGCCTACCAGCTGCCACCTGGCCACCACGGGGTGCTGCAGCCGGAGAGTGAAATTAGTGACCAATGTGAGGGACACCAAACTGGTGGCCACCACCAGGAGCAGCGCGGTGGAACCAAGCGATATGTAGGCTTCCTGAGTTTCGCCCGTGGAGCGCACGCCCGCAACGATAAACCCAATGTTCAGTGACATGACCACGGCCAGCACCGTGTTGGACATGATGAGTGCCAGCCAGGTGACCAGGTTGGTTTTCAGAATAAGTTTGAAAAGCATGGTTCTAGCGCTCTGGCTTCGGGTCGGTCCCAGGAATGCGGGTCTGGTTCACAGTTCCGGTGCGCAGGTACTCGGTAATAACGGGACCCAACTGGGGGTTATCGGTACTAATTTGCACGTGACCTGGGCCATCGACGGTGAGTACGTGACTGCGCATGGCGGTGGCCATCTTGTTGAATGTCTCATACGGGGTGTTCGGGTCACTAGTGCCCTGGATTTGCAAAGGCCGTACAGCCAACTTCTCGCCCGTAATATCCGGGGCCGGGTGCTCTGGGGTGATGCCGGAACACGTCATGCCGCTGGAGGTCAGGTCTATATCGGAGAAAGGGTCTCCAATGACGGTCTGGCCCCATAGTCCCGAAATCATCCTGTCGAGGTGAACGGGGTGGGCGCGGTCGTTGCACTCCACCATGAGGGGCATGTTCCCTACTTCACTCAGGGCTTCCAAGACTTTGTCGGGAAGTGTCACTGGCTCGGCGCTGGACAGTTTTCCAGCAACCCACGGCCACAGAGCAGGCTGACTCAGTCCCATACTGAGAAGCTGCATGGACGCGGACTGGTTTTGTTTCGAACCGGGGTGCGTCAACTGCGTCAGCAACCCTTCGGCCTTCACTGCCGTCGGATCCACCCTGGTCATAGCCTCGGTACCGATGCTTCCAGTGGAGCCTAGCGCGTCCGGCAGGTCCTCTTCCTCGGCAGCTGGCGGCGGAAATGTTGGGGTCACACCGGTTTCCTGCCTCACCCGCTCTGCCCAGGACTTGTACACAGCTCGTGGTGTCGTTCCCATGTGGTAGACGTCATCGTGCTGAGAGACCCAACCGAAAAAATCATGAGCGGCTTTGCGGAATCCATCAACTTGCTCAGAATGGTCGTTATCAGGGTTGTAGCCGGAATCCAGTACCACCTTGTCGGTGTGCTCTGGGAATGTGGTTGCGTACATCGATCCCAGGACTGTTCCGTAGGAATTGCCGTAGATGGAGATCTTCTCCTCTCTCATGGCCTGACGCACTTGATCCCAGTCACGGGCAGTGTTCTCCGTGGTCAGCGTCGCGGCATAGCCCGGCATTTTCGCGTCACACGCATCCTTGATCAATCCACCAGAGCGCTGGATCTGATCGATGGGACCAGCGTTGACCTCTTCGCATTCCAGCTTGGTGGACCCCTCCAGACCGCGCGGCTGCACTCCCACAATGTCCCATTCTTCCCGCACCTCTTTAGGCCAGCGAGGCGTAGTATCAGGATAACCCTCCACAGTGGTGAACTGGTGGTACACCGAGCCGCCCGGACCGCCGGGGTTAATAAACAGCACACCTCGGCGTTTTTCTGGTTTGGTGGCTGCGGCCTTGATAAAGCCAACGCTGATTTTCTTGCCATCCGGGTTGGAGTAGTCCATGGGAACGTCCATCCGTCCGCAACTTGTGCCAGGCTTGTTGACGTATTCTGGGCAGTCTTCCTGCGTAATCGCTGGTCGTTTTACAGGTTCGGCCTGCGCCGGAATGGATACAGTAGCCATCGCGGCAAGACTCGCTGACGCAGCAACGGCTGCAATGATTGTTCTGGGGTTTCGCATAACCCCAAGCCTGCTACATGCCATACCCCCAGCACATCGGGGGTTTCCCCGATTTTTAAAAGTCAGGGTAACTCAGGGTAAACCCCTACCACTGATAGTTACCGCTCAAAATGTCCTTGATCTGAGGGCGCACGTCAAACCAGTAGATACCGATGATCACAACGCCGATAATCGCCATGAATGACAGGTAAGCCAGCCCCATTGATGAGACAAATGCGGAGCCCAGCAGCAACCCCAGCCACGCCCATTTGGATTGGCGGTCGGCTGCGCGGAAAGCGTCTTCCCGGGTCATGCCGACTTGCACCGCGCCGACAACACCGCAGATAGCGACGATCTGCATAAGCCCCCACACGGCCAGGGTGACATAGTTTGCGTAGAGCACAGTAATCAATTCACTCAATCCCAAAGTTCTTTAGGCACCAAAGATCAGGTGCGACACGGTGTAAATCAGTAAACCAGCGAGGGCGCCAACAACGGTGCCGTTGAGGCGAATGTACTGCAAGTCTTTGCCCACCATCAATTCAATCTTGTCGCTGGCCTCGTCAGCGTCCCAGCGTTCCACGGTTTCACTGATGATGGAGGTCACCTCGTCAGCGTAGTTGTCCGCCAGGAATGCGGCCGCGCCGGTGATGCGACGGTCCAGGGATTCCCGCAACTCCGCGTCGGAACGCAGGTTGTTGCCCCAGCTGACGGCGAGTTCTGCGACCTTCTGCCGGAGCAGGGAGTCGGGGTTTTCTGCGGCGTCGATAAGCGTGGTGGAGGTGGATGCCCACAGCGCGGAGGCCAGCCCCTGCACGGGTGTGGACCCCATGATGTCGTGCTTCATGTCCTCGACGCGCTGGATCATTGTGGGATCTTCCTGCAGGTCACGCGCGAGATTGTTGAGGAAGCGGCGGATGGCGTGGCGCGCCTCATGGTTCGGGTCGGTGGACACGGCGCTGGTCCATTGCACCAGCTCTCGGTACACCTTGTCGCCCACAACGTCGTTCAGGAACTGCGGTGCCCAGGTGGGCAGGCGCTCGTCCAGGATGCGGGTGATCAGCGCCTCGCTCCCCAGGGCTTTGCGATGCAGCCACTGCACCAGTTCGTCCACGACGGGTTCGGTGCGGCCTTCCTCAATGAGCTGTTCCAACAGTCGGCCGGCAGGCGGCGCCCATTCGGGTTGCGCAAGCTTATCAATCAACATCGTGTTGATCACCGCCTCCGCGTCCTTAGGATCCAGCGCCCGCACAATATTCGCCGTCAGTCGACCCGCCTCGCTGGATACCTTCTCCGCGTTCTCGGGTTGCGACAGCCACTCCCCCGCGCGATCAGGAATCCCAGCGGCACGCACCTTCTGGGTAATCAACTCCGCATTGAGGAAGTTCTCACCGACAAAGCCGCTCAACGACTCCCCGATCTGGTCCTTCTTATTCCGCACAATCGCCGTGTGCGGAATCGGCAACCCCAGTGGCTTACGGAACAGTGCCGTCACCGCAAACCAGTCCGCCAAACCACCAATCATCCCAGCCTCAGCCGCGGCGCGAACAAATCCCACCCACGTCGCCGTCTCACCTGGCTGCGCCTCAGCCCACCGGCAGGCAAAATAAATCGCCGCTGCAACCAGCAGCAATCCGGTGGCCACGGCCTTGTAACGGCGTAGGACTCGACGTCGCTCCGCCTCCACCTCAGGCGACGGACCAGGCACCGCCAGACGATCCTGGGCAGCTACATCAACGGCTTTGTCAGACATAGCCTCCATTATCTACGCAACAGCGCTGACGGGTGAGGATTCCCACCAAATGTTCGCTCTAAGCACGCCTGCCCGCCCGCACCGCTTATCGACGCCCACCCTCCCGCAAGCCCCATCCAAACCCCAACAACCGCCGCCACATTCCCGAAGGAACACGACGGCGGTTGTTCTTGGAGGTGCCAGTAACCCCGCTTATCACGGAGTCTGACTGTTCGGGCCCCACAATGTAGGGGCACCGTTTTAGTGCTTGCGGCCGGTGGCAGCCACGTAGGCGCGGTAGTGACGGCGCCCGTAGTAGATGAGACCGAATCCAAGGACCAGGCAGGAAATGGCCAACACTGCGCCGATGATAGCGTAGGTGCTTCCATTTTCCTGGGTTCCAGCAATGCTGGAGGAAAGTCCGAAGACAAAAGCGCCTAGACCCGCGAGGGAGGTGAGAATGAATCCCATTCCCAGCCAGGTGGAACTGCGTTGCAGTGAGGAGTGCTGGGAATCGAGGCTTGAGGGCGTGTAGCCGTCGATGTAGTGCGGCTCGCCTTCGAACACTCGGAAGGTTTGCTCTTCACGCTGGGTAGCTGCATGTGCATCAGACATTGCTGTGTGCCTTTCGTATTAAACCGTACTGAGGTACAGCTTAGTGGTCCTTGGCGGAAAGGGCAGCACGTGCCCGCTCCTTGTTGATCGCCGCAACCGCAGTCAGGGGGATGCCTGCCGGACAAACGTCAGCACATTCGCCGTAGAGGGAGCAGGGTCCGAAGTTGGTTTCAACTTCGTCCACCATCTTGCGTGCACGCTTTCCTCGCTCTTCCTTGCCCAGCGGCATGAGGGAGAGGTGAACCAACTTGGCACCAGTGAACAGGTGTGCAGCACCGTTGGGGCAAGCTGCGACGCAGGCACCACAGCCAATGCAGGCTGCGTGGTCCAGCGCCAGTTCGGCGGTTTGGTGGTTCATGTGCAGGGTGTCAGCGTCGGGCGCAGTGCCCGCGTTGACGGACACGTAGCCACCTTGCTGCATGACGCGGTCCAGTGCGGAGCGATCCACGATCATGTCTTTGATCACCGGGTACGCTGCGGAGCGCAGCGGCTCGATTTTCAGGGTGTCGCCGTCACTGTAGCTCACCAGACGTTGGTGACAGGAGGGCTTGTTTTTCTCTGGGCCGTGGGGGCGTCCGTTGACATTGAGGCCACAGGTGCCACAGATGCCTTCACGGCAGTCGGATGCGAATGCAAAGGGTTCCTTGCCAGCTTCGATCAGACCCTCGTTGACGTGGTCAAGGAGTTCCAGGATGGACATCTGCGGGACAGCGTCGTCCACATCAATGGACTCGAAGTGTCCTTCAGCGGTCGGACCGGCTTGGCGCCAAATCTCAAGATGCAGTTTCATTACTTGTAGTTCCTTGTCTGCAGCGGGATCGCTTCGAAGTAGAGCGGCTCAGCGTGGCGGATGTACTTGTTGGGGCCGCCGGGTTCCCAGGCGGATACGAAGCACCAGTTGTCGTCGTCACGCTCGGCTTCGCCTTCATCAGAAAGGTGATCGTCACGGAAGTGGGCACCACAGGACTCGTCGCGGTCGAGTGCGTCAACACACATGAGTTCGCCGAGTTCGATGTAGTCGGCAACGCGGTTGGCGTACTCCAGCACCTGGTTCATCTCGTGGGGTTCGCCGGTGATGCGCAGGTTAGACCAGAAGTCCTTGCGGAGTTCGCGGATCTTCTCAATGCCGGAAGCCAGGTCCTTCTTGTTACGTGCCACACCGCAGGAGAAGTACAGGATGTCTCCAAGCTTGCGGTGGAAGTATTCAGGACCGTGGTTGCCGTTGATGCTCATCAGCTTGTCGATGCGGGCCTGAGCGCGGTTGACTGCCTCAATGACTACGGGGTCGTTGTCAGCCATACGCTCGGTGCCCAGCAGCGGGCCGAGGTAGTTCGGCACAGAGAACGGGAGGGTGAACCAGCCGTCCACGGATGCAGAGAGCAGGGAGTTTGCACCCAGGCGGTTAGCGCCGTGGTAGGTCCAGGATGCCTCACCAGCAGCAAAAAGACCTTGAATGGAGGTCATTTCGTTGAAGTCGGTCCACAGGCCACCCATGGTGAAGTGGCAGGTGGGGGCGATGCGCATGGGCGTGGTGTAGGGGTCCTCACCGATGGCCTCTTCGTACATCTGGAAGAGGTTGGAGTAGCGCTCTTTGATGGTGTCCTTACCCAGACGCTCGATGGCGTCACGGAAGTCCAGGTACGCCGAGTTATGCAGCGGTCCAACGCCCAGGCCAGCGTTGATCTGCTGGGAGATGGCGCGGGAAGCGACGTCGCGGGGCACCAGGTTACCGAAGGCCGGGTAGCGGCGCTCCAGGAAGTAGTCGCGCTCCTCCTCGGGGATGGTGTTCGGGTCGCGGTCGTCTTTGGGCTCCTTCGGGGACCAGACGCGGCCGTCGTTACGCAGCGACTCGGACATGAGGATGGTCTTGGACTGCCATTCCGAGTTGACCGGAAGGCCAGTCGGGTGGAACTGAATGAACGACGGGGATGCCATGTAGGCGCCTTGGTCGTAGGCACGCATGATGGCGGAAGCGTTCGAGTTCTTTGCCAGCGTGGACATGTAGTACACGTTGCCGTAGCCGCCGGTGGCCAGGATGACTGCGTGGCCAGTGTGCGCGGTCAGCTCACCATTGATGAGGTTACGCATCACCGCACCGTGGCAGCGCTTCACGCCGTTTTCGTCTTCCTTGACGATTACATCAACCATCTCGTTGTGGGTGAATATCTCCACGGATCCGAGGTGGATTTGGCGTTGTAGTGCCGCAGCAGCGGACAGCTGCAGCTGCTGACCTGTCTGTCCACGGGTGTAGTAGGTGCGGGAGACCTGCACACCACCGAAGGAACGGGTGGCCAGGGTGCCGCCGTATTCGCGGGCGAAGGGGGCACCGATGGCGTTCATGTGGTCGATGACGCGAACGGATTCGTAGGCCAGACGCCAGCAGTCGATTTCACGGCCGCGGTAGTCGCCGCCCTTGACGGTGTCTTTGACGTGGCGGTACGCGCCGTCGTTATCCACCTTCTTACCGCGAGCGGAGTTCACACCACCCTGTGCGGCGATGGAGTGCGCACGACGGGGTGCATCGTGGTAGGTGAAGGCTTTGACATCGTATCCGAGTTCGCCGAGGGCTGCGGCAGCACCAGCACCAGCCAGGCCGGTACCGATAACAATAATGCGGAACTTACGACGGTTCAGCGGGGACACCAGGTTGTAGTGGTCTTTTTGCCACTCCCAAGCATCCTTGGAGGGCACACCGACGGGCGCGTTGGCGCTCAGAACCGACCCGATGGTCACGCCATCAACGCACGAAGCGGGAGCGGTGAACTCGGGACGGGGGGTGGTTTCAGAGTGAGTGCTCATTAAAAGTGAACCTTTCCGTCCTAACTAATCCAGCCGCATGCAATTGCGAGCGGGATGGAAATGTTGCCGACCATGACCATGGCGGGAACCAGGTACGACACGAACAGGAGAACCGCACGAGTGCGCTTGCCGGTGATACCCAGGTCGCTCACAGCGGTCCAGATACCGTGCGTGAGGTGCAGGAACAGCACCACCATGGCAATGATGTAGAAGATGGCCACGGGCCAGCGACTGAAACTTGCCACCAGGTTGGCGTAGATAGCACCGTGTTCGAACGTGTCGGACGCCGCAGGAGCGACACCCATGGTGAGATCCAGGATGTGGAAGATGATGAACGCCAGCAGCACAATGCCGGTGACAATCATGGTGCGGGCAGTAAAGGAGTTCAGGCCACCCATGAGGTTGGTGCGGCGGATCTTACCGCGGGATTGGTGTGCACGCCCGGTGATGGCGAACGCTCCGTAGACGTGCAGGATCAGGGAAGCAAGAAGGGTGATGCGGAAGATCCACAGCACGCCCTCGTGCGGAATGAGGGGGTAACCGACCTCGCGCAGGAATTCACCGTACTGGTCGATCGGGTAGTGGCCGTCGTCATGCTTGGGCATGAAGACTTTCAAGTTACCAATCATGTGGATCAGCACGAACCCACCAAAAATCAGGCCAGTGATGGCCATGGTGAGCTTCAGTGCCCAGGTCGGGAACTTGGGCCGCTCGCGGAGCGGTTTTTCAGTAATTTTGCCGTGAGCGATTGCGTCACGGTCGTCATATTTAACAGTCATGGCACCTCCAGTGTCGCTTTTACTGTACGGCTTTTTCAGGTGATCAAACCACCCGTTACGCGCCCCCGTGTCACAAGTCACAAAACCCCTTTATACCGCTGACCTGCGATTTAGGGTAGCCTCACCTGTCAGATTGCGCACATACGCCTTGTTCAGCGCCACTCACTTCCCGTTTTCAGCTAACATTTAGACGAGGCCCTAACCCTGTGAATAAAATCACAGGTCATATATAGCCCACTCCCCATGCCCCCGTTTGGTATCAACCGAAAATACTACGCGCGGCACAAAAACCACCCAATCCCACGCCACAAAAACCCGCAAACAACACCCGCAGACAATCGCCCAGACCCTTACTTAACACACATAACGCCCCGTCGCCTGCCCTAGCCAGAACTTTGCAAAGGCTCCACACAAACATACACAACGCCCTCAATAAGTGACGGGGGTCACTATACAGCGCGTTATAGTGGACACATGGGAAAGACCTACGTTGGCTCCAGGCTCCGGCAGCTGCGCCGCGACTATGACCTGAGCCAGGCATCACTCGCCGCCACCCTCGGACTCTCGGCCAGCTACGTCAACCAGATTGAACACGACGTCCGTCCCCTCACCGACCCCGTCCTCAACCGCATCACCAGCGCCTTTGATGTGGATGCTACGTTCTTCTCCCGCGACGACAACTCCCGGCTCCTTGCCGAAGTACAGGACGCCATGCTGGACAAAGACCTGTACCCCACTCCCCCGCAACGCAACACCTCACCCCCATGCCTCACGAGGAAGTCCAGGCATTTTTCTATACCCATCGCAATTACCTGCACGACCTGGACACAGCCGCTGAAACGCTCGCAGCCCAGCTGGACATCACACCTGACACCATCCGCGCCACCGAAGATGCCATCACCCAGAGACTGCAGTCTCACCATGGGGTGCGCATCCTGCATTCCACTGACGCGACGGGGTTCCTACATCGCTACAACCCCGACACCCGCGAACTCACCCTTGCCGCGCGGCTCACACCCGGCCAGCAAGCATTCCGAATGGCCACTGTACTGGGGTTCTTAGAGGCGCACGACCACATACAAAGCTACATCGACCAGGCGCAGTTCACCTCACCTGAATCAACCGCCCTGGCGATGCGCGGGTTCGCCTCCTACTACGCTGCGGCCCTCATACTCCCTTACCGCCGGTTCCATGCCGCGGCCGAGGACTCCCGCTACGACATCGAATACTTAAGCCGGGTCTTCGGCGTTGGTTACGAGACCATCTGCCACCGGCTGTCTACGCTGCAGCGCCCCGACCTGCGCGGCGTCCCGTTCACCTTCGTGCGTGTTGACCGCGCCGGAAACATCTCCAAACGTCAATCCGCCACCGGCTTCCACTTCACGCACATCGGCGGCACCTGCCCCCTGTGGAACGTATACGACACTTTCACCACCCCAGGGCGCATTATGCGCCAGCTGGCGCACATGCCCGACGGCCGCACCTACCTGTGGATAGCACGCACGGTCAGCCACCACGGCGAACGCTACGGCGAACCCGGAAAACTATTCGCCATCGGCCTCGGTTGCGAGGCACGGCACGCCCGGAGGACCATCTACGCCGACGGCCTCGACTGGAACGACCTGCACACCGCCACCCCCATCGGTGCCAGCTGTTACGTGTGCACGCGCGAGGACTGCGCGCAGCGCGCCTACCCCCCGATACATCGCCCCCTACTTATCGACGCCCACGAATCCACTGTTGCCCCGTATTAGGTAGGTCCGGGTCCTCCCGGACCAAGGCAACAAGCGTGCAGTCATGCGGACCCGTTGCCCCGGGAACACACAGCGAGCACGGGTCGCCGGGGCGGATTGGGCAACGGGCTTCGGGTGGGCGTCGAGAAGCGCGGCGTTTACGTTTGCGAACAGGAACGGGGGCCTCAAAAGTTGATCATGTGGCCGCCGACGCCTTCAGCCGCCTCCTTCATCGCCTCGGATAGGGTTGGGTGGGTATGGACGTTGCGGCCAATTTCCTCAGCGGTGAGATCGAAACGCTGGGCGAGCGTCAACTGTGGCAGCAGCTCGGACACGCCGGAGCCAACCATGTGTGCACCCAGCAGCTCGCCGAACTCAGCATCGGCAATGATCTTGACAAAACCGGCGGATTCGCCGAGGCCCTGAGCCTTGCCGTTGGCCGAGAACGGGAAGGTCGCAACCTTCACCTCACGGCCTTCAGCAGCAGCGATCTCGCGGGCCTTTTCCTCCGTGTAGCCGAAGGATGCGACCTGGGGATTGCAGAAGGTAGCGCGGGGCATCATCATGTAATCCCCCAACTCCATGGTTTCCGCACCCGCGATGGTTTCCGCAGCTACCACACCCTGTGCTTCCGCAACGTGCGCCAACTGCAGCTTCGCGGTGACATCGCCAATGGCGTAGATGCCGGGGACGTTGGTGCGCATGCGCTCGTCAATCTCAATGGCACCACGGTCGGTGAGCTTCACGCCAGTCTTTTCCAGGCCGTAGCCCTCCACGCGCGGGGCAAAGCCGATGGAGACCATCACACGGTCAACTTTGAGGGTTTCAGACTTCGAGCCGTCCTTGGATTCCACATCCACCTCAACGAGGGTGCCGTTGTCACGAATCGCGGTGGTCTTGTATCCAGTGAGAAGTTTCACACCAAGTTTTTTGTACTGCTTGGCGATTTCCTTGGAGACGTCAGCGTCCTCGTTGGGGAGAACGCGGTCCATAAACTCTACGATGGTCACGTCCACGCCGTAGTTGGACAGCACGTAAGCGAACTCCATACCGATCGCACCGGCGCCCACAATGACCATTGATTTCGGCAGGTCACGGGTAAGAATCTGCTCCTCAAAGGAGACGATATTGCCGCCGATCTCCACGCCAGGCAGGGAGCGCACCACGGAACCGGTGGCAATGATGCAGTTATCGAACGTAACAGTTTTACCTGCGTCTTTACCATCAGTAATCTGCATGGTGTGGGCGTCTGTGAAGGAGCCAAAACCATCGATCTCGGTGATCTTGTTCTTCTTCATCAAAAAGTGCACACCTTTGACAATCCCCGAAGAAACCTTGCGGGAACGGTCGTGCGCTGCACCGAAATCGAAGGAAACATCACCTGAAATGCCAAAAGTCTTGGCCTCATGGTTGAAGGTATGTGCTAGTTCAGCGTTTTTAAGCAACGCCTTGGAGGGAATGCATCCCACGTTCAAGCACACCCCACCCCAGTACTGCTTCTCTACAACAGCAACTTTCAGCCCAAGCTGGGCTGCACGGATAGCGGAGACGTAGCCACCAGGGCCAGCGCCAAGTACAACAAGATCAAAATGTTCAGTCACATGTTCAACAATACGTGTCTGGGGGCGGCGTGTCGTGAATTTAACACCCCTCCTACACCCCCGCCCCATGGAAGCACCATGGAAGCGCCTCCCCTAACCCAAAAGTGGGGTA
>ERZ772912.109-NODE-109-length-39107-cov-4.052469_pt1 | contig 39107 bp, 29 predicted proteins | sample MGYA00512119_ERZ772912 | MGnify/ENA primary metagenome ERZ772912 (study PRJEB29015, sample SAMEA2738048) | human oral metagenome | biome: human oral; feature: human-associated habitat; material: saliva | place: China | collected 2230 ...
GATTTGCAACGGAATAGAGTTTGCCGCCTAGGGCTTCTAAAGCCTGTGCCAACTCATTCGCGATAACACCAGTTCCAAGACTAGCCCAGTTGTACTTAATTTGATTTGTCATAGTTTTCCTTTATTCTATTTTTGAATGGTTAATTCATTTATCTGTGATAAGATTTCAACTTCACTCGCTCCTGCCTGAAGCAAGGCTGATGCCGCATAGGCCCCCTCAATGAGAGGTACCTGCTGAATAAGGATTTCCTTGTCTGAAAATTCTTCAACCATCTCCAAATTCATACGAGCACTGCCCAAGTCGTAAAAAGCCAAGAGACGGTTAGCAGGTTGACTATCCACTGCTACTTGAACATGGTCAAAACTAGATCCCAGTCCACCATCTTCAAGACCGCCTGTAGCCGTTAAAGGAATATCTGGTGCAACTTCACGAATCAGACTCACCAAACCTTTAGCGATATCAGCAGAGTGGGATACAATCACAATTCCAAGTTCTGGCATGTCCTATTCCTCCGCTTCTAGTAAGGCTTTGAAGAGTAAGCCAGACGAATACGAGCCTGGGTCAATGTGACCTATAGAACGCTCTCCTACATAAGAGGCACGTCCCTTGGTAGCCGCAACATCCTTGGTTGAAAGAACAGCTTGGTCAATGACATCATTGGTTAGTTGACCTTGTTTGACAGCTTTAACAACCGGATGCCAAACATCCACCATAGTCTTTTCACCAGCTTGTGCATGACCACGTTTTTTAATCATCTCGAGACCTGCCTCAAGCACTCCTGCCAAATCTTGACCAGCTTGTTCAGCCTTCATCATGCCCATAAAGGCAGACCCATAGAGCGGACCTGAGGCACCACCAACCTTGCTAATCAAGGCCATTGAGACTGCCTTAAACACTTCTGCTGCACTTTGTGGTTCCGTGCTCTTAATAGCCTCAATGGCTGCCGCCATACCACGCGCCAAGTTAGCACCATGATCACCATCTCCAATAGGACCGTCTAATTCAGACAAATGGTCTTTTTCTGCTTCAACTTTTTGATTAAAGCCTTGCATCCATTTTACTGCAACTGTTTTATCCATAATATACCTAATTTCTAGTTCTCACGTCAGACTACCAAGCAATAGTCTTAACTGGACTCTCCAAAGCCTCAAGCCAAGCCTCATCTTCAATCTTCATCAGAGTCAATGAGAGGCCTGCCATATCAATAGATGTCATGTAATTACCTAATTTTTTATATGCCACATCTAGTCCGGCATCTCCAAGAATGCTTGCTACATCATTAGCAAAGACATACTGCTCCATGAGAGGTGTCGCACCCATACCATTGATGAGAAGGGCATAACGTTCACCTGACTTAGCCTCAAAGGCTTCAAGAAGTTTTCCAGTCAATTCTTCAGCTAACTGTCGAGAAGCTTGCATAGACTCCTTGCGATAGCCTGGTTCACCATGGATACCAATACCGTACTCTATTTCATCCTCTGCTAGGACAAAACCAGGTTTACCAACCTCAGGAACCGTCGCACCACTAAGGGCCAAACCAATGGTGTGGATATTAGGAACAATCTTGTCAGCCAAGTCTTTGATTTCAGCCAGAGACTTACCTTCGCGAGCCGCATGACCTAGAATCTTATGCACGAAGATGGTACCTGCAACCCCACGACGGCCTTGAGTGTAGAGGCTATTTTCCACAGCAATATCGTCGTCCACAACGACACTGGCAACCTCGATACCTTCCATCTCAGCCAATTCTTGAGCCATCTCAAAATTCATGATGTCCCCAGAATAGTTTTTAACAATCATGAAGACACCAGCTCCTTGATCTGCTCCCTTGATAGCTTCCAAAATTTGATCAGGCGTTGGTGACGTAAATACTGCACCTGCGATGGCTGCTGAAAGCATACCATCACCAACAAAACCAGCGTGAGCTGGCTCATGACCACTTCCGCCCCCAGAAATGAGACCAACTTGACCAGCAGCCTGCTCATTTCTTACAATGATGTCAAAGCCGTCAACACGATGCACCAAATCACTGTGAACATAAGCCAAACCATCTAGCATCTCTGTCACAACATTTTCAGGTTTATTGATAATTTTTTTCATGGAATTGCCTCCTTTTCAAAGGTATCATCTATTTGCACTTACATTTGTTCCCTTCTTTAATTGCTAAGACCCCTATAAATAAAGGACTGCAAGGCTTTTTGAGAAAGGTAGCGTAAAATTATGTAAACGCATACATTTTATAATTTAATTGTAGCATTTGCCTCTACCAATAGCAAGGCAAAAGTCAAGCCCCCCATTTTCCTGCCCCCTATCATTAAGTAGAAGAAAAATCTCATAGAAAGTCCTATTTTAGTCGTCAAAGCTATTGAAAAACCACCATTCAAGCCTTATAATGGAATGACGAATTAAGCGATAAGGAGGTTCAAATGACCATCGATTTTCAAAGAGAGACAGAAATAGAAACCAAAAATGAAATGGATGCCGTCCTTCAGGCAGGACGAGTCCTTATGGAGAGCGGTGCCGAGATTTACCGTATCGAAGACACCATGGGTCATATGGCCAAGTCTCTTGGTATCAGAGACTTCTCCACTTATGTGGTCAATCGAGGAGTTATGATTTCCGGACTCAACCGCTCAGGTCTTAAGGAGTCTCGTGTCCTAGCTACCTCAGCCCCTTCTATTCATCTAGGAAAACTAGAGGAGGTTAACCGCCTGTCTCGTGAACTAGCAGAACAGCCAAATCAGCCAGTTTCTAGCATTTTCCAAAAGCTGAAAACCATTGAGCAGAAGACTTTCTATCGTCCTTTAGAGGATATTATAGCCTGTGTCATTGGTGCTGGGAGCTTCTCGCTAGCTCTTGGAAGTAGCTGGATTGATGGGACTGCTGCGGCTATATCGGGACTTTTTGTGGGGATTGGTATGCAGCTCTTTTCCCGTTTTATTCATACCAGTTTCTTGCAGATTATCCTCTCTAGTGCCATTGCCGCTCTATCAGCTAATATTCTCTATTATCTGGGTATCGGGCAACATCGTAGCGTTATCATCCTAGGAACCTTGATGATTTTGATTCCTGGGGCCTACTTTGTTAATGCTATCCGTGAATTCACCCAAAACAACTACTATAGTGGCCTGGCCCTGATGTTATCAGGGGTCTCCACTTGTCTGTCTATCTCTGTCGGTGTTCTTGCCATGATCTCCCTTCTCCCCTTTGCGGAACAATTATCAGGCATGTTCTCTACACCATCCACCTCATGGCAAGAAGTCTTTATTCAGACTGTCATGGCAGGACTAGGGACAGCAGCCTTCTCCGTGCTCTACCGAGTGCCTAAGAAATACTTCCTAGACCTTGGGACCCTAGGAGCAGGCTCATGGCTCCTCTATCTCTTGATTTGGAACAATACCCATCACGAGGTCTTGGCCATCCTCTTCCCTGCCCTACTGGTTACCTTCACCTCACGCTTTTTGGCCCACTACCGTAGATGTCCAGCTACAGTCTTCCTAGCCTCAAGCATGTTCCCACTCATCCCAGGGATGAGCTTCTACCGTGCGGTCTACTTCCTCTTAATCGGAAATGCCGACCTCGGCCTCAGCTTCCTACGAGCTTGTTTCCTGGCCTCATTTACCATCGCCATCGCCGTCAGCCTGACACAACAAATCCCTAGCCAATATTTTGTCCTAGGCAAGAAAAAATAAATTGTTGAAAGCCATTGGTTTTGTATACCAGTGGCTTTTTTGGTGGCTTAATTAACTAATCAACACCAAAAAAGGTAGCCTCTAAAAGAAGCTACCTGACAAAATTTCTTTCATAAATCTACTTCAAATCAAAATATTCCTTGACATCCTTAGCATAGCCATACTGTTTATTCAAAGTCTCTAACAAGTCCTTGTTATGCCCTGGATAATTGTCATTTCTTCGTAATTCTTGATAAAGCTCGATATAAGGCAACTGTTTGTCTTTGGCTAACTGCAACTCTGCTTCATAATCATAGGCAATCTTTCGAAATTGGAGATTAGTCACTCCATCTTCTTCGACATCTATAATAGCATACTGGGCCCTATGATTTTGTAGAGGTGACCAATCAAAATAGGGCATCCCAATCGTACCAGGATTGAGAATTTGTTGCCCCTTACTACCATAGCGAAGCAGTTGCTTATGCACATGACCGTAAATCGCCATATCTGTTTGATCATCTAATAACTGATCAAAGTGACTGGTATCATTAGCTGGACGTAACTCACCTCCGTAGTTCTTCTCCGGTAAGTGATGCGTCAAAGAAAAACGAATCCCATTGATTTCCTTCTTCACAACCAGAGGCAGAAAACGTATCCAATCAACATATTTAGAATCTAGTTCTTCCATCAAATACTGGGTAAGTCGCAAGAGCTGAACTTCTTGTAGATTCTCCAGACCATATTCCCCATCTAAAGCCTCCAAAACACAATCATCCCAATTACCTCGAACAGTGGCTGTTATTGGAATAGAAGACAGAAGTTCAAAAAGTTCATTTCTTCCTGGTCCAGGTAATAAAATATCTCCCATTAACCAATATTCTGTTGCACCCAACTCTTGTGCATCCTTAATAACTGCCTCAAGAGCTGTTGTATTCCCATGAATATCTGACAAAATTGCAATACGATGTTTCATCTATACTCCTTTACTGATGGTTTTCTATATAAAAACTACTATAAGTTCAACTATTCTTTCTCACCATCACCCTCATACAAACATGCCACCAAACGTTCAAAGGGCTCTATATGCTCCCAATACTCAAAAGGGAGATTTGAAATCTTACTTAAATCATTATCATCAAAATGATACACGAGATGGCGTAGTATTTGATTTTCAATATAATGAATATCTCTCAACTGCTCGAGACTGATTGTATCCAGTTCTATGATATAGTGACACAAATCATCAAGTGCCTTTACGTCAAATTTTTTCTCCTCGTGTAGGAAATAGAGAAAGCTCTGATTCTCACCCCTTTTATTATCTTCTATCAGATTCCTTTTATGCTTCATTCTTGAATCCTTTCCTTAATAGCAACATTATAACACTAGAAAATGATTCCCCAAAGCGACAACATAAAAAGAGAATCTGGAATGTTTCCATTCCAAATTCTCTTCTTCTTGATTTCTAAAATAGCAAGACTTTTTACCACAAACTAATGCGTTTGCTTGGTGCTAAGTACATGTCGTCTCCTTCTTTGATTTGAGGGTAGGCCTCATAAAACTCAGGAAGGTTTTTAAGTTGTTGGTTAACACGTAACTCATTTGGTGCGTGGACGTCTTGCACCATGGTATATTTATTGTACTGTAGGCTGGCCTTTTGTTTCCAGATATTTGCGTAATTCTCAAAGTAATCCTTGAGGTTAGGTTTTGTCATATCTGTTTTGAGCACTTGGAGTGTGGATGAAAGACCGCCAGCATCTGCGACATTCTCAGTGACTGTGAGTTTTCCATTTACCTTAGTCCCGTAAATTTCCAAACCATTCCACTGGTCTTCAAAGGCTTTGATCCTCTTGTCGAAAGCTTTACTATCTGCTTTTGTCCACCAGTTATGCATGTCGCCGTTCTCATCATAGTCGGCACCATTGGAGTCAAAGGCATGGGTAATTTCATGTCCAATCACGACACCGATACCACCATAGTTCTTTTCAGTACTTTGGTTCTTGTCATAAAATGGAGCTTGCAAAATGCCAGCTGGGAAGTTGATGCTATTGCTTTCTGGGTTGTAATAGGCATTGATATCAAAAGCAGAACCAGACCATTTATTCTTATCAATAGGCTCATCAAAATGGTCAATGGTATAACGTTTTCCGAACTGGGCAATGTCTTCTGACAACTCAAAGAAGGACTTGTTAGGGTCAAGATGTAATTCTTTGGTTCCAGGATCCACATCTTCCTGATAACCTACAAAAACCTTCATTTTATCCAACTTTTCGATGGCCTTGTTACGTGTTTCTTCCGTCAACCAATCATTCTGTTGGAGACGGCCACGATAGACATTTTTGATTTTATCAATCATGCCTGTCACATCAGTCTTGGCTTCCTCACCAAAGTATTTACGTCCATAATAGACACTCATGACATCGCTAAACAGATTGACACTCATCTCGTAAACCGTATCTTCCTTAGAAATTGGCTTCTGTGTGCCCATAATAGCCATGCTAATCGATTGAAAATTCAAGCGGTAATCTTCTGTTAGAGAATTTGACGCTGCCATAGCTTCTTGCACCAACATCCATGATTTTATTTTAGAAAAATTGTCCTGATTAACGACCTTACTATAATTCTCAAAATACTTGGTATTAGGGACATTGATGGTTTCTAAATCACGTCCCATAATGCCTTTGATGACATCATATAATTTGAAGGAACCAGAGTAGGCATTAATCTCTTCTGCCGTTTTAGGATGAACCAAATTCTTACTCTCAGACATCTCTTCGTTACTGAGACTGTACTTAGCAATGATTTCGTCGAACTCCAGTGCTTCTTTGACAATGCGTTTACTATTTTTTTCACTATATCCAAGCATTTCCAAAGCTTTTTGCGTGGCTGTCTCGATTGGAGTCAAATATTGTTTCTTGCTCGACTCATCTTTATAAATAGACACATCTGGCAATAAGATGCTTGGAGGGGTCAATTGGATTTGTTTCTGGCTGGTATTCTCTGCGTTAGTTCCTACGTCATAACCAAATGGAATAGGAATCCCTTTATCAGTTAAGCTAGCAGATTTATTGGCCAAATCATTTAGATCCTTGATATCCTCAATTTCTTTTAGATAAGGTTTGAGAGGTTCTAGTCCATCTTTCTCACGCTGCTTGTAATCACTAGCAGCCTTGTAGAAAGTGATAAACTCAGACATCCCCGTAATGTCTGAAGATTCCTTTCCTTCCCCTAAATTTTTGATATCCTTCTTTAGCTTCCCTTTGACATCTTCATCTAATGTATAAAAACTATCAATGCTTGGAGAATCAACAGGAATTTTTGCTTTTAGGAGCCATTCCTTGTTGACAGCCTGATAAAAATTTGATGCTACCGTAGCATTCTTGTCAATCGGCGTCTCTTGTGGGACAAAGGTTTTATAGGCCCAGAAACCACCTCCTGCAAGAGCCAAGGCCAAGGCTCCCGTTATGGAACCAAGAATAATTTTCTTACGCTTTTTCATAGATACTCCTTAGAAAATTAGATTAATATATTTGTATTATATCATTAGAACACTGATTTTAGCAAGATGTTTTTGGGAGACAAAAAGAAGTAATCAGTCGATTACTTCTCTGTATTTTCTTACACTGCTAAAATTAAATATCATGACACTCAGGATAAAAAACATAAAAGATCATCTAAATGACAAGCAGATTGATGCTAATCCTCTTGCTAGATTAATGTTACGCTCTGATTTTTCTTGGAATTCTGTGAGCGTCTTACTCAAGTCACTCACTCCAGAACTCAGAGAAATCCCTTTAGAAAGATTGCGGACTGCTAGAGCCTGAATAGCTCTACATAATTCTGCAAGAAGTTCATCATTATCCTTCTTTCCAACTTCGATTTCATTTTTAAACGTTACAAGCAACTTTCTCTCTTTTTCAGTTGTTTCTGGATTAATAATAAGATTATAGATATTATTCATGATATCCGTAATTTGCGTGTTATTGTTTTTTGTCAACTAAATTACCTCCAATAATCTGTAGCAAGATTAGGTCGAGCAAGTGAATTAAATTGGTTAATTGTTTGTGTTGTCATGAGCAACAACCTCTTTTAATAGTTCACTGTGACATCATTATACACATCTAGCATGTCAAATTCAAGAACAAAAATAGCCTTCTGCCATGTATGGTCCAATCTATGACACAGACAGACAAAAAAAGTAATCAGACGATTACTTTCTTAAACTGCGAAAATTGGGTAACAAGATACTCAAGATTAGAACTACAAAAACACCTAAAATAATAATTGTAGTATAGGGGTTAAAGCATAGGCTGATTAACAAGGCAAGACTCATTGCAACCATTAGGTAACCTAACTTTCTCGCTACTGAGTTACTGCTCTCACTGTGATTTTTAGTAGCTAGACCAATACTTTTAGGAAGATAATTTCCGATTACTAGAAAAATGAGTGATACTAACCAAATGACAGTCAATCGAACTTGGACATGTCCGCCCATGGCAACAGTCAATACGAGACCTTGAATGATAACTGTAGAAATCGGAATAAGCCATAACATAAACTCTTTTAAGAATGAAATGGTTATTTGTTTAAAATATGAAAATAAGAGATTATAAATGGCAAGAGCAATAAAAGGAAGGACAACTATTGCTAGATTGCGATTCATAAAAACATTGGCTTGTTCTTCCACATTAAAGTGGATAGCAATCTGATTTGGTAGTTGTTTGTAAAAGACTAGTCCGACAATAACCGGTGTAAGTATCACTATATTACCAATGACTCTTTGCATATTATTTTTCATTTTCTTTTCCTCCAAGTGACTGAATCCACGTTAAAATTTCTTCAAAAACGGTCAAGTTCAAACTATAGTAGATAAAATTCTTCTGCTTTTCTTCTTCAATAAGTCCTGCTTTTCTCAAGGTAGACAAATGATGAGAAACTGTTGCGGGAGCCAAGTCAAACTGCTGGCTGATTTCACCTGCAGACTTGGGCCCAGACTTTAGATAGTCTAAAATTTCTCTCCTCACAGGGGCAGAGATGGCTTTTAAGGTTTCAGATAAGCCCATGAGTTTCCTCCTTTTTCCAAATTTGGCGTGTCACAAGTCCGACACCTAGCACATAAATAGCTAACATGACTTCGATTAATAAGATATTTCTGACTATCCCTTGTTGATAAGCACCTGCCAAAAAATCGATGGTAGCATGAAGTAATATCGCCCATAAATAGAATGAAAGCTTATGCTTAGTGACTGCTAGAAAATCCCAAGCTGTAAGCAAGACTTGTAATACCAAAGCAACTAGTCTTTCAAAGAGAGACATGATCACAACAAATCCAGTTAGTTGGTTGACCTGACTCACAAGAAGTGAAGGTAACTGACTGACCTGACCTGAATGGACGGCCTGTAAAACAATGATGTTAATGAGTAAGCCCATCACTCCAAGCAAGATAAATTCACTAAGACCATGACCAAAACCGTAGGCTACAATATCAGACGTCATCAAACTTCTTTTCATTGCAAGGACCTTAAAAACCAAATAGCGAGTTGTTTCTTCAATAAGGCCAGCTATAAATCCTCCATAAATGATAGTGAACCATTTAGAAGAGTGACCAAAGCTTGAAAGAACTAGGGCATTGATAGGTCCTTCAATCATCATGACAGGTAAGGCAAAACCAATCAGACCTACTAAAAAGAGCTTGATTGAAAATTGCCATCTTTTCTTCAGAACGATAAAACTTATGATGGCGATAACTAACATGGCAAGAATTGTCATAAAAAGGAATGTTTCCATTTGATTTATCCTTTCCTTGATACGGAGCATCCATACGACTTAAGTCATAATACCTATTTCTATACTTTTCGAAATAGATTCTACGCTTTTCATAGACTACTGTCAAGACTATTTCGAAGAAAATCGAAATAGAGATACAAAAAAAAAGACCGTTTTCACGATCTTTCTTGAGAATTTTCCCTCATTCTCGGCTGTGTGTTCTCTAGTCAGTTACATGGGCTACTACTACTTATCTTCCTGGGACATATTCACCAGTGTTTGCATCGTAGTAACGGCGTTGGCCGTTGACTGTGACGTAGGCACCTTTAACTTGGCGACCTGATTGGTCAAAGTAAAGGTGTTGGCCATTGATGACTTGTTCACCTGTTACGGCATAGCCATCAGCTCCGAAGTAAGCCCAGACGTTAGGCTCGATTTGAGCGAAGCGGTTGGTTACAGGTTGACCGTCGTTTTCGTCATAGTACTTGTAACGACTACCGACCTTAACGGCTTTGCCCTTGTATTGGATACCATTTTGGTCAAAGTAGTATTCCTTGCCATTGATAGTCCACTTGCCTTTAAGGGCTTGGCCATCAGTATTGAAGTAAGACCATTGGTTTGGAGCAATCTCAGCAAAGCTGCTTGTTACAAGAGCTCCACTCTGGGCATCATAGTAATAAGTCTTACCATCTTCGACAACCGTTTTCCCCTTGACTTGGATACCATTTTCATCAAAGTACTTAAGGTAGCCATGATCAGCACGAACTTGGCCGATAGCCATTGAACCATCATGTTTGAAGTACATCCACTGGTTATCACCTACTTGGAGGTAGCGTCCGCTAGCGAGAATTCCTGTTTCTGGCTCATAGTAATACTTGATGCCATTTTCTACGATAATTTCACCCTTAGCTTGGCTGCCATCTTCCTTGAAGTAATAGAGGTGACCATCAATGTATTGACGTCCAGTGACACGGTTTCCCTCTTTATCAAAGTAGTTCCAAGCCTTAGTCGCTGGATTATAGACAAAGATGCTACGTCCAATTTCGCCTGCTGGTGTGATGTAACGGGCCTTACCATTTTCAAAGATAATAGAATCAGCTCGGTTGCTGTAGGCCGTACCGACACTACCATCTTGGTTAAAGTAATAAGTCTTACCGTCAATGACACGTGAACCAGTCACAGTGTTACCATCAGCGTCAAAGTAATAACGTTTACCTGTGCTGCTATCTGTCGCAAAGACATTTCGTCCCATGTCACCAGTTTCTGCAACATAGTAATGCAATTTGCCATCATCTGTACGGACAATACGATCCTTGGCCTGAATACCAGTTTCACGGTCAAAGTAGAAATGGTGGCCACTCCAATGAAGGTTACCCACTACCATGGTTCCTTGAGTCGTAAAGGCACGCACCTGCTTACGCTTGTCGTCAAAATCAACAAAGGCATTCTTAACCATAGCACCGTCTAAACCGTAGTAGTAAGTATAACCGTTGTTAGCACGACGAAGGGCGTTACGCAATTGGATACCATTGTCAAAGAAATAGTAATCCTTTTTATTGATGGTTTGAGCACCCTTGGTCATCTTACCGTCAGCACCGAAGTAATACCAGTTGCCGCTACCGTCTTGAACAAATTCATTCTTAACAGCTTGGTTATCACGAAGGAAGTAAACATCTTGTCCACGACGTTGGAAGACTTGAGTGCTTGTGATGGTACCTGTGTCACGAAGTGGTGTTGGCAAGAGTTGGCTGTTGGCTGAAGTATTGAAGTACTGGTTGGTCTTATCATCACGAAGGACAAAGTTGATGCCTCGTCCAAGGATGTTGGTTCCGTTGAAGTACTTGGCAGACCATTTGGTAATCTTTTCATTCGTAGGCAATTGCTTACCATTTGAGATTTGCACACGATTGAAAATAGATGGGTACTTGGCTTTTAGTTCATCAAGGAAGGCACCACCGTACTTGCCTTGATAGTCTGTACCATCTGTACGGGTATTGGCCACATAGGCTTGGTCAACAATTTGGTAACCCGCTTGGTGATAACCGTAACCATTTACACGTGTGGCATTAACCACTTCTTTACCAGGAAGGTTATAGATTTGGTCTGGCACCCAGTCAGCGATGGCTTGAATACCGTCTTTGTGAAGAGCTCGAAGGACGTTAAGGAGATCCTCAAGTGAGCCGTACTTGTTATTTTGACTCAAGGCCATATCATAACGGTCATCAAAGGCATAACCATTATCAATCGTTGAATCAAGGAAGGTACCATCCTTACTTGAAACGTACTGTGGTGGAAGTCCAACAGACGTAACACCCCAAGCTTTGAGCAAGTCAGTGTTCTTAGCCAAGACACGGTTCATGTAGAGTTCTGGCTGATCGTCCGCAAAAGCTTGGAAGTTTGAGAAGGCTTCATACATGACTTGCGAATCAAGGGCTGCTGAAGACTTGTAAACTTGACCGTCGCTATTGGCACGGTTACTTGGCTGTGTACGTGCGTCTTGGTTAGCCTTAGCCCCGACTGGTACCCAGACACCGAGGTAACCTGATACTTGCACATTTTCCACACCAAAAATATCATTGGCATTGAAGGTCAAGTTTCCGTTTCGGTCTGTTCTCTTAAGAAGGTTTGAAGGGACATCAGAATCATTTAGATAGGTCTTGATACCATCTTTGGTCGTCAAAAGCAATGGACGGTAAAGCTGATTACGGTGAGCTCTACCCATATTCATCGTTACAGTTTCATTGCTACCCAATCGGAAATCGTAGTTGTTGGTCATGATAACACCCATCCCTTGAGTACGGGTTTCAGCAGTTCCCCAATCAGTTCTGTTATTGGCACCTTTACCATAACGAACTGATGTCAAGAGGCCGTCATTTCCGACTTTCTTCACTTCCATGTCTTGACCACCAGCTACATACTTGATACGGGCACGCAAGAGGGTGTCGATAGCATCAAAGTAAGGCGTCTTTTTCGCCATGTAGTGACCATCCTCACGGTAGAGGTCACCGTAATAAACACGTGTTACAGAGTCCTTGTTGGTCAACATGAGGGCATAGACAGATGGCAAGTTGTATGACGCATAAGTCTTGTGAGCTGTATTGATATCCGCATTGTAGATCTCGAAGGCTTTCTTGATTTCCTCACGGGTGAAATTGTAACCAAACAAATTTGGGTTAATACGATCACGGATAATACGTTGAATAATCGTTTGGGCTTCCGTATCGTGAGCACGGGTGAAAATATAGTTTGCCATACGTTCACCGTTTTTATCGTTGGCACCACGTGGATTCAAACTACTGTTGATGAAGGCCGTCATGTCCCCAAGCTGCATACGTGTATTTTTATCACGCATCAAAAGGTTGGTAAGGGCATTACGAAGGGCATTATCAATCGGCAGTTGTGCCCCTTTAGTATCCTTGTTGTAGTATGGGTCGTTAGCAGACCAAGCTTCCAAGTATGATAAGTGCTTAATTGCATTAGCTTCAGACTTGTCAACACCATAGGCTGCTTTGAAGTAATCAGAAGCGATTTGGAGAAGGTCAGCATCCACATTGTCCAAGGCATCGACACGCAAACCGTCAAAGTTGGCTGTTGGGTCATTGGCCATGATGCTTCCGATATTCATCATGAAGTGAAGCCAGTTAAGTTGCTCCGCTTGAACAGCAGGGTTTGAGTTGTCAATATCGTTGGCAAGCAAGAACTCAAGACCACCGATAGAATTGTCCTTGAAATACTTACGTGTGCCAGTCTGGTTAGTCGGTGTGCGGTTAAGCAAACGATAATCAGAGTTGGCGTGGCTAGTACGGTTGCCAGTATCACCCTTACTGTTGTTAAAGAGCAACTGTCCACGTTGCAAGTGGTCGTATGAACTATTTTCAGTACTGCTATTCCAACCTGGTTGAGTTTTAATGAACTGTTCGATACTTGTACGCAACCAGTTGGTATTGCCTTCACGCGCAATACGTTCTTCAATCTTAGTCTGAACCATCTTGGCAGCTTGATCTAGACTTTCCTGACTAGAGTTAGTTGAAAATGATCCTGCACCTAGACCTTGATTTTGCATGTAGTTAAGGTAGTTAACCTGAGTCGATTTGTCAGGCCACCAAACCATTAAAAGTGGACGTTTGTCAGCCTCGGTTGAAGCTGTCCAAGTCTTACCATCCTTGAGAATACTCTTTGGACGGTACCAAGCATCTGCTGTGATGAAGGTGTCCAGTTGGTCCAAAGATTTATCATCGTTTTTGTAGAGCTGGTTTCCAGATGAAAAATCTACAGCTGCCTTGATAGGTTCAGTTGAAAATTCATCCTGTGACTTGGTCGCAAGAGCCCCTGTTTCAGCATCAAAGTAATATGACTTCCCATCTTGCTCAAAAACGAAGTTCTTACGCACACTACCATCGCTATTGACATAGTATTGTTTGCCGTTAATCCATTGGATACCAGTCGCTGTATTGGTATCAGCTTCACGAGTTTCTGCCAAGGCACGACGACTACGTGTACGAGCTTCTGTATTTGCTGTATCAGTTGTTGCTGCACGGTCTGTAGTAGCTGTTGCAGTCGCATTATTTGTATCTGTCGTTGTAGCACTCGTATCAGCTGCAGCTGCTTGCACATTTGTACTTGGTGCTGCTTGACCTGAGTTGGTGTCAACTGTCGCTGTGTTTGCAGCAGGTGCCGCTGCCCTATCTGTGGCAGCTGTTGTCGTACTAGTGGCATCTGCGACAGGAATGGCCACACTCGCAGTATTAGCATCTGCTGAGATAGTTGGTGCTACTGTAGTTGCTGCATCATTAGTTGTAGCTGGCGTTTCTTGAAGCAGATTCTGACTGCTATCACCCGACTGATTCGCAGGATTTTGCTCATCGGCCTGAACCTGTTGATCCGCCAACAAAGTTCCACCAGCAACAGTAACCATTGAGAGTGCTGTCACCCCAATAGTCACCCAATTCTTCTTCACTTTATGCAGTTTAAAGCGTACTTTTTGTTCCATAATATTTACCTTTTTCCCTTATATTACTTCTATCATAAGCTATTTGACAAGGGAATACAATTACACAACTGTAATATCAGTTTAATGTATCTACCTTCGTTTTCTCAGAAATCGTCCTTTAATAATCTGCCTAATAAATGCCCCTTGTGAACAAATGCACTAAGGATAACATAAAACCAGCTAAAATCCTTAGCATTTAGACTTTTTTAGACGATAGAATCATCCTACAATATTAATTTATTTTTAAATAAAAAAACCTTCATTTCTAAGATGAAATAAAGGCTTGGGTTAGAGATATTACCTAGTGAACAAATCAGCTATGGTTTCAATAATGGCATAGAGTAATGGGTATTTTCGTTTTCTGAAGTCTGTTTTATAAAAGTAGTAATTCGAAATGAAGATAAATAATATGACAGTAATACTCAAAGCTAAGATAAGCATGATTTTTCTCCTTTAGAAAGTCAATTACACCTCGAGTTTAACGAAAATAGTTCCCCATAATTACCTTAACCTCTTTTTTCCTACATACAAATATAATACCAATTATAACACGGCTATGGCTTCTTCTTGTGAATATGAGAGGGACAAAATTATTAGGATTTTAGCGTGAAAAAACATCTGGGTGTACACTGACAGTTTCTCTAAAACAACTCAAAAACCAGCAAACGCTGGCTTTTTCGTTTATTTAATCATCTAGAGTTATGATAGGAAATAATAATAATTTAGATAGGAAAAGGAAAAATTCGCTCTAGATTTTAAAGTACATAGTAATTAGCGACGCTGTCTCAATTCACCAGTTTTGGCATCACAGAAGAGGCGTTTGCCACCAACATAAACATAACGTCCTTTCACTTGACGACCTGAACCGTCAAAGTAAAGCTGTTTGCCATTGATGACCTGTTTTCCAGTCACTGCTTGGCCAGCTGAGTTAAAGTAATACCAGCAACCACGTCCAGCTTCGACAAAGCGATTCACCACTTGCTCACCAGTGTGGGCATCAAAGTAACATTTCTTACCTTGGACAGTGAGCAATTTACCTTTGACTTGAGCACCATTGCTACCAAAGTAGTAAACTTTGTTGTTAATATTTTGAAGACCTGTCACTTTGTGACCATCTTGGTTAAGGTACGCCCATTGGTTAGCCGCCATTTGAATGAATTGGTTGATGACTGCTTGACCAGTGACGGCATCATAGTAACGTCCTTCAGCCCAGCCACCTTTTAGCTGGCTATGGTCTTTGTTGAAGTAATAGAGTTTACCATCAATCACTTTGGCACCTTGAACGAGGCAACCAAAAGCATCCGCATAATACCAGTTGTTGTTTTCAAAGATAAAGCGTGACACAGCCATTTCACCTGTTTGGGCAGAAATGTAGTATTGCTTGTTGCCTTGTTGCATCATCTGACCTTTGATTTGACGGCCTTCTGAGTCAAAGCAGTATTCTTTACCATTGATGATACGTTTTCCTGTCACAGCGTAACCATGTTCATCAAGGTAGTACCAAGCTTGGTTTTCTTTATTTTGAACAAAGGTATTTACAGCCATATTACCAGTATCAGGGATGAAGTAACGGATACGGCCATCTGAGAAGCGAATAAATTTGTCTTTAGCTTGGATACCTGTTTGTGTATCAAAGTAGAAGGTTGTGCTACCCATTTCAAGGAGACCAGTAGCCATGTGACCATAACAATCGAAATAGCGTACATCCTTACGATAACCTGCAAAATCATAGAAGCCGTTGATAGCTTTCACACCATTTTTATCATAGTAATAGGTGTAACCATCGCTACCTTTAACAAGTGAGTCACGAGCTTGAAGACCATTTTCAAGGAAGTAATAAGCCTTACCATCGATAACCTTTTCGCCTTTGACCTTTTGACCATATTGATCGTAATAATACCATTGATTTTCGCCTACACGGACAAATGAAGACTTGGCATTGTTCGAATCAACACTTGGTTTAGTCTCACCTGTGATGTTTTGGTAACCTGAGTTATTTTGCTGGTTACCTTGTGAAATGATAGTGACATTAGCATTTGAACCATTCGAATGCCCTACTGATACGTTTGGAAACAGTTTATTAGAATTCGAAACGATAGTAACATTCGGCGTCGTTCCTGAAGCCGTGATGGTGATCGTCGTGTTTCGACCACCATTCCAATGAATGCCGTTTGAGTCAGACGAACTCGTCGTAATTGTCGCAAAACCGCTAGCTGACGATGATGATGACCATGATGATGACGACGAATAAGAATACCAAGCTGAACTTGATGAGCTTGAAGAACTTGACGCACTAGCACTTACTGATGCCGAGCTGCTACTTGATTGGTAAGCAGAACCCGTTTGTGATGAATTAGAGTTTTGTGTTCCTACTACTTGTGAAGTTTGTGATGAACTAACTTGACCAGCTCCACCACCAACTACAGTCTGAGATGAGCCTCCTGTTGAAACAGATGACGAAGACTCGTAGCCTGTGCTCGTTTGACTTCCATAGTTAGATGGCACTGCTGACACATGAGTAGCACTTTCTGTTAAGGTTGGCGAATAGCTTTCATTAATCAATGATGCACTTGACTCAATGCCTGCATCTGTTTGTTCAAAACCATCTCCATTAGGAAGTGACACTTCATCTGCTTGTGCCGATTGGTCCGCTAAAAGAGCTCCACCCGCAAGTGCAACCATCGACAGCGTACTAACTCCAATAGTCACCCAGTTTTTCTTGACCTTGTGCAACTTAAATCCAACTTTCTTTTCCATAACATACACCTTTCAATATAACTTTATTTCTCTATTCTATGTTAAGGGATTTTGGAAACGAATACAATTACAGATGCATAACTCTAGTCTCATAAGACTAACCTTATGCCCATAATCCATTTGAAAAAACAAGCCTAAGATACATGGTTAACCCTTTTATAAGTTAGAGAACGTTTCCAAAAATAGTTCGGATTTTATTAAATTCACACAGAAATTCCGATGTTTAGCCGTTTTATCTCCCCCTTCATTAGAGGACTGAGCATAATTTAAAGCTAAAGTAAGCAGTCTATTGACGATTCTCTTAATCAAACTCATTTTTTGTTTATACTATATTGATAATTTTAGAATTAAAAAAAGCAAGCCAAACAACTTGCATAAACGCTTTAAAGCATGTCCAGCATGACTTTTGATGCTTTTAGAAACCTACTTGAAAATATTTTTCTCTCACAATCAGAAGTAGCAAAAAACTCTAAGCAACTTAGCAATATACCTAGAGTTTTTTACTAAGTATTTACTATAGTGGTCGATACCACTATTAATCAAAAACCGAGTGCCATCCTGTCGCCAAAATCTATTTCTCCTGGAATTCTGTCAATATTTTGGACACATTTTGGGAGGAAAATTGAAGGCTAGCGCCCTTCGGTTGCTGGACCCCTTCTACGAGATTATAAAAAACTTCGATATACTTAAAAATACTATCGTAACAGGTCTGAAAATCTTTATAACCAACATTAGTTTCGGTGTAAATACACTCCTTTTTAATCGTAGCGTGAAACGACTCTATACAACTATTGTCGTATGTGCATCCCTTAGCACTATAGGAATGTCGAATACTGTGGTGTTCAAGATAATCATTGTATATTCCTTACTTGTATATTGACTCCCTCTATCTGAGTGAAGGATAAGCCCATCTGCTGCAGTTCGCGTACTTAAGGCATCTCGTAATGTTTCTATAACGAGTCGTGTTTCCATCTGTCTGGAAAGTCTACAAGCGATAATTTTCCGAGAATGAAGATCTAAAATACTTGATAAATAGTACCAGCCATCCGAAACTGTGTAGATATATGTCATATCAGTTACCCACTTTTGATTGATTTTATCTGTTGAAAAATCATGTTTTAACAAATTGGGGTATTCTTTTGCTTCATGTTTTGACAATGAAGAAGGTCGATATTTCTTTCTGACGGTCGAACGAATATTCAATTCATTCATCAGTTTTTGTACTCTTTTTTCAGAAATCTGGTATCCTTTTTCCAATAAATCTTTATGGATCTTTGGAGCACCATATCGCTTAGAAGAAGCAAGATAAGAGTTCATAATCTCCTTTTTAAGAAGTTTATTTTCTTAATCTCGTTGTCTTGGTTGGTGGCTTTTAAAGGCGTAGTAGCTAAACCGTGAAACTTGGAATAGGCTACACATCATCTTGATAGAAAACTGATGACTAGCATAAAGATGGTCGATCATTTGGAAGAGAGTAGAATCTTTTATTTCTTCGCAAAGATCGTCAAGGCTTTTTTTAAGATTTCATTTTCCTCCTTCATTTTAGCCATCTCTTTGCGCATTTGTTGGAGTTCATGAAGGGATACATTTTGATCTTTAGATTTCCCAGACTTCCCGTATAGTTGAAGCCATTTGTATATAGGTTGGTTGGCAACTCCGTACTCTTTGACTAGATCTGAAACAGGCTGTCCTGCTTCATGCAATTGAACAATTGTTTCCTTGAGCACTTTGGTATATTTTGGGCTCATTTGGACATCTCCTTTGGTTAGATACTATTCTACCAAAACGTGTCCATAAAATCATACTAACATCAATAATAGGTAATCCGTACTAACGTTATAGAGTTTAGAAAGCTGCACAAGAACATCTGCCGTTAAGGCAACCTCTCCTCTCTCAATCTTTGCATAGTTTGCATGAGAGAAAGAAAGTAAATTTGCAACAAACTTTTGAGTGAAATCGTGATCTTCCCTCAAATCCCTTATCCGTTGGTACATCTAGCTTTCTCCTAAGAAAAGTATATGTCACTTTCAGAAAAAAGCTGGGAAATTGTCATAATATGACAGTAATTATTGCGTCATTCCTGTATTATGATAATAGCCCGTGCAAATTTATCATTTAATTTTGCAAGAAAGTTGTTGTTCTATTCTTTACGTAAATCAGGCTTACTATCATTTCAAGGACAAATCGAAAATCAGCATAGCGATTATTTTATGAATCTGAGTTTCATTTTATCTACTATGTTGAAGAACTACACAAAAAATTTATCATCACGTTATTCATTATTCTCCAATTTCTTAACAGTTAACCAATAAAAAATGAAACTAAACAAGGAGTTCACTGTAATAAATAACATAAACTCTAAAAATGACATATCATTCAATGCCCTACTTCGTAAACCAATCATCGGCTGAGAATATGGAAATAATTGATTAATAAAACCACCTAGCATAATAAAAATAAAACCTGAGAAGGAACCAATTGCTGCAACTCCAACCGATTTAGCAAAATTCTTAGTTTTTGCCATAAGATAACTGTGAATCATCAAAACAGAACTTGAACCAATAACTGATAATATTGTAGCTCTCAAAGATAATAATAAATCTTCTATCTGAAATGGAATTTGACTAAGATAAAGAGTTAATAAATAGATAGCAAACAGCACTGCTTGAATTACAGATACCAAGAACAAAGCTAATAAAAACTTACTTAGTACCATCTTCTTAACTGATGCTTGATTAGATCGTAGCATTTCAAGTGTTTTTCGTTCAAATTCAGGAAGAATAATTAGACCTGAGAATATAGCTAACATAGCTGGAAAAAGTAACTGCCCGTTATAAAAAGTCAGCTGTCCCCAAAGAACCCTACTCATCTGTTCTTCAATCAACACATCGTAGTTCAAGAAAAAATTAGCTAATCCAATAAAACTGGACAAAGCAAGAAAAATAAGACCAATAGCTAAAATAACGACTTTACGATTCTTAATCCACTCAGCTTTAAAATAATCAATCATAATTTTCCTCCTTCTTTTTAACCAATAGGTACTTAATAATAAAATAGACAAATATACAATAAAATAGATAGATAAGATAGTTGAGTGGTACACTCTTGTCCCAAACAAATATGTAATCTAATTTATCTCCAGAATGTAAAACTTTTATGCGATAAAGTGCAAGAAAACTTGAACCCCCGAAAGGAAAGATTAGATTTAACCATTTAGATGCTTCGGATAGAACCATACCTAAAAAACCTGATACAAATCCAATTCCTAAAACCATACCATGTTTTTCTAATATCATAGATAGAAATAGAAAAAAAGTAATTAAAGTAAAACTAGCCATCGTCAAACCTACAACTTGTAATAGTAAATTTGAAACAGTAGCATCTATACCGTATCTAACAGCATTTAAATATACAATCAATACTTGTACTACATTCAACAATAGAAAAACAGTATTCGTAAAAATAAGCTTTCGTTTGAAAATGGTTATAAGATTTATATTATTCGCTTCTTGTAGTTTAAATGTATTTCCTTCTTTTTCGTTACTAACAATTCGGGATACAAAAAGACTAATCGCAATTGGTAAAAAAATAGGAGTAGCTTGTAAATTATTGAAAAATAATCCAATTGTCCTTAACTTTGGTACATCTATGCTTCTTGATGCTGCCAGTAATGACCAAGTTACTGCTACAAACATCATCAAAAACGATATCATAAATGATTTTGTTCGTTTACTCTTCAATAATTCGATTTGTAATACCTTTATCATTTTAAGCCTCCTTCGTTAACGAAAGGAAAATATCTTCTAGGGTCTCACTTTCTCTAACCACTCGGAAAATACGATATCCGTTTTCTGTCAAATAACTCACCACATTAGCTAGTTGATTATTATCAATATTACTTAATTTTACATGACTTGTGGAGGCACCCAAAATTTCTACAGTTCCTAGTTCAACTAAAGTGTGAACAATATTACTCTGTGAAAAATCACCACCAATCTCAATCCAGGTATTTGATTTAATAGCTTCAATTTCTCCTTCATAAACTAGACGACCATGATTGATAATCCCCACTCGATCTGCAATGTGTTCAATTTCTGGAAGAATATGACTAGAAATAAAGACTGTCAGACCTTTTTCTTTGGCTAACTCAACAATCAATTCACGAATTTCATGAATACCTGCTGGATCAAGACCATTAGTAGGCTCATCTAATAATAAGATTTTAGGCTTTTTTACTAATGCAAACGCTAAAGAAAGACGTTGTTTCATACCTAGAGAATAGGCCTTAACTATTTTTTTTCGATTTTTTTCATCAGCTAATCCAACAAGTTCCAATGTTGGCCAGATATTATTTTTATCAAATCCCACCATTTTTTGAAATACTAATAAATTTTCGTAACCTGTTAAATTAGGATAATATGAAGGCTCTTCTATCATAGATCCAATCTGACTCAGGTAATTTTTGTCTTTTCGAATGTCTTTTTTATTAACAAAAATCTCACCTGAAGTCGGATCTACAAGGGATAGAATCATTTTCATCGTTGTCGTTTTCCCAGCACCGTTTGGCCCTAGAAAACCATAAATTTCTCCCTCCCGTACAGTAATTTTTTCAATATCTACAGTAGTAATATCTTTGTAAACTTTTTTTACTTTTTTCAGCTCAATAATATTATTCATCATCATTATCCTTTAGCAATCTATTTTATTAGACTACTCCTTTCTTTACATTAATAATTGTACCTATTCATCTTAAAGATAACATTAAGAATGTATAACGTACGTCTCAAATTTTTGAATTAATAAAACTTCTATAGTTTTCGTTACTTTCCATAAGATTAATATGTGTATCCTTATAAACATCACCCGTTTCGTTATCTATGTAAATAACATAGTCAACATAGTCGACAATATCTAGATGATGACTAATAATCAACATTGTCCTTTCAGAGTATTGACTGTTCTGAAGAATATTAAGATAGATTCTATTTTTACTTTGTTCATCAAGATTACTGAAAGCTTCATCCCAGAAAATAATAGAGTTTTTTTTCAATAGAGACTTAGCAATCAACATTTTTTGAATCTGTCCTCCAGATAAATTTTTCCCCTGTTTCAATAACTTTGAATGAATTTTATTTGGTAACTGGGCAATAACCTCATCAGCTGAAGTATCTTTTAATACTTGATACAATGGCTCTAAATTATCTGCATCCCATTCTAAATTCTCTAACACGCTTCCTTTTCTTAATGTCATATTCTGTAGAACAACACTCAAACTATCTTCAAAATTTTTAATACCATAGTTCAACGATCCACTATATCGTAGCATACCCGCTAAAAGTAATAGTAATGTTGATTTTCCACTACCTGATTTACCTATAATTGCAATCTTTTCACCTCTATTAATTGTCAAGTTAATATCCTTATAAATCGGACTCATGCCATAAGAAAAATTTAGGCTTTCAGCCTTAATTAAATACTCATCCGAATCTGAACTTTGTACTAAAATTGGTCTACTATCTTTTAATAAATCACTTTGTTTTTCAGCATATATCCCCAGTTTTACTACTTCAAAAATTGCACCCTTCACTTGTTCAATTGCAGATATTAATAATGAAATACTTGTTTGATAGACTAATAAATCTGATATGGATACTTTTATATATTTATTATAGTAAATCGCTATAACTATAATTACAGACAAACTAATGTAATTAAAAATCGTGCTAACTAACTGTGATAAGTTTTCAAACTTTAAAATCTGTGAATATTTTTCAGTAACTTGTTGATTAATTTTCATCCACGATGCAAAAGTTAGACCTTCTCGTCTCATTATTTTGATATAATCAATATCATCTAAATCTGTTTGTAACTCTGAATTAAAGTCAATCAAATATTGCAGATAAGTTTGGTTATATTCATTCTGTTTACGATAAAGTATAATAGAAATTACACTGTAAACCAAAATCATTATGATCAAAATTATTGTTAACCTTACAGAAATTGTTATTAAATATGTAAAAATAACAATTGCTGAGATGAAACTTACACAAGAGGGGATAATCTTCAATGTCACATTATCCCTTAAAGTAGACTTGAAATTTATCTTCTCTGAAATACCGCCACTTAGATGATTTCTAAAATATAATAGTGGTTTTTTTAACAATTTTTGGAAAAGTGCTTTACTATAGTTATCATCAAAATCTAAGTTATATTCATTTAAGGCACTATTCTTAATAAAATAGCCTAATAGTTGAAAAAGAACAACACCAAATAGAACTAGTATGCTTGACAAGAATTGAAACTTTTCTGATAACATATATCTTAATAAGATAGAAAATGCTAAAACGCTTATCTGGATTAGTACCAACGAAAGCAAAAATAGAATAATTGTTTTTGTTTTCAAAGTAAGTTTAAAATATTTCCAAAATATCTGTTTGTATTTTTGAGTTTGAAAATTTTCATCCTTATTTATTAACACTATAGTTTCAGAATAGTGGTTTAGAAACTCATTATGACTGTATTTTACACGACCAATAGCGGGATCTACAATCGTAACTTGTTTTTCAGTAATTTTATCTAATACTACAAAATGATCTTGATTCCAGTGAAGAATTATTCTTTGCTTTTTTTCATTGTAGACTTGTAATAAATCTCTAAATGATGCGTGATACGCCTTCAAAGCTACTCCAAATCTTTTGTTTAGAGATAGCAAGTATGATACATTAAGCCCGTCTGCTGGTAATGAGTCTTTATCGTATACTTCATATAGTGGAACTTTATGACCTAAATCATTTAGTAACATTGTGTAACACGCTAACAGACAATCCTCTTCGTTGTTTTGTAAAATGATCTTCATACTTGAGTTTTCCTTTCTATCTCTTTTTAAAGAGTAGGGATTAAAATATCCAACGAATCATCTTTTTTTAAATATTTTGCTGTAGAATATAAAATTCCTGACAAACCATTCATTATTCCATAAACATTATATTTAGTATTAAAGCTGCACATCCATCCATTTTCTAAACCAAATGAATGTAATTTTCTATACTCTATATCTAAAATTTTTTCCAATTCTTCTCTTTCATTTCCTGATAGATACGAGCAATAATAACTCAGTGCTAACAAATTTCCACTTGTTCCATGACAAATAGAAAAATTTGTCATATCGAAACCAATTTCAATTATCTGAGATGCTGCATGTTTCATATCAGCCTCTAATTCGCTTCTCTTTGTTTTAGATATAATATGGAATTTTTTATCCAGCTGTAATTGAGCTAATCTTGCAGCTAACACCCCTGTAGAACCATGACACCAATTAGCACTAGTCGAATTATTTCTTTTATCTATCCATCCATTTGATAATTTTTGATGACTATCAAAATTTGTAGCTTGATAGAACAATTCCACTGCTTCAGAACTATTCAATGCCACCGCAAGATAAAGTAATCCCAGTTCTATTCCTAAATTCCCATGTGCTAAACTAACATTATTAGATTCCAATTTATCCCACGCAATATAATCTTCAGAAATACTTTTCAAATCAACTAATTTCTCAAAAGATTGTTGAAGATTTCCAATTGATATATTACTATTTCGTAAGGCTACAATCTCACTAGGAAAACTTGATAGAAAATCTGCACTCTTAACATTCAAATCTAAGATATATTTGTTATTAATATCAAAAATAGATACTGGTATTTCTTGACCAGTAATTGACTGTATTCTAATCATTGCAGATAAAATTCCTAACTTGCCAACATAATACGATTGATTTTGTGTAGAATAATAAGCCTTCATTAAAGTCATGAAAATTCTGCGTAAACAGTTATAAATTCTCTGTTGTCTATCATCATCGACCAATTCATAAACTTCACATAACGCAATAGATAGTCCTGCAATACCCTCATAAATTGATGAATCCATGGGTTCTAGTTGAAATGCATCATAGTCTGTAACTTTCAAAGTTAACCAATTTGTACTTCCATCTAATTTAGAAAATTTTTCATTTTTTAAAATTGTATCAACTATAGTATTAATACCAGTAAATAATATGCTATGATTTGAGTTTGAATTTTGAAAAATTTTATATGACTCTTGCAACTCTGTACTGTATAAAGCATTTGGGGTTTTAATTGAAAATTCTACTAAATCTAACTGTTCTTCCAAAGTATCTAAATCAAATTTTTCCAATTTTTCAATTGTATCACTCAGTGAAGATTTTTTTAGTTTCCAAATATTAGTATTACCGTCCTTATCTTTAACATTAATATCACTTGCACAAACGTAAAAATACGGAATATCCATGTTCAAAAGTTGTTTTACTTCAGATTGACATAAATTATGACTATCGTAGTTCGTTAATTTATTTGACATTTTTTCAAACAAAATATTATCCTGGTTGCAGTAAACTGGTGAAAGCAATAATTGTCTAACTAGACTATAATCTCTAGTATTTCTAAATAAAACACGTGTTTTTATATCACCAAAACTTAAGTAAAGTTTCTTCAATGCTTCCTTATTATTAATAATAAATTCACTTAATTCTATGAAGCCTTCTTTAATAAAATCTACATATTCTTCAGCATTTAAATACGTTTTTATTCCCAAATTATTCTCAAAGTATGGTAAGTGATTCTGGTTTTCAGTCTTGTACTTCTGTTTTTCAACATGTATATCATCTCTATTATGATTTATAATAACTTTTGCTTCACCAATAAGCGTTCCTCCTAAAACACCACTCGTATCACCTCCGAAAATTTTGTCAGCCTCAGAAATAGGTAATAATCCCGTAGAAAGAACTGAATTCCTACTATTTTCAACAATTTTTAATGTTGCATCATTTTCAGCTACCGTCTCATATGGATTAGTTGAAAAAACTGTTTCAGCATCTACTAATATAGGTTGGATACTATGAGATATAAGATTTTCAAAGTGTAAATCAGAGATATTAAGAATATAGGAGTAAACTAAAAGATACCCCATTCTCTTATAAAACTCGTTTGCTTCTTTAAGTGAGGATACTGGCTTACTCTCGACAAATACTTCCCAAAAATATTCATTTTTATCTAAAAAATCAGGAATGAACCTAATTTCCTTTTTCAAATAATTGCTTGCTTGACTATCTAATTCTTTTAAAAGAATATTTGGTCTTGATGATTTTTTCTTATAAACCAATTTTTGTCCATTATAATCCAGAATACACACTCCGCTTCCATTGTGAATATCTCCTGTGACTTTTATATCTAGAACATTTAAATCAGGACTCTCATCATTAGACTTTAAAAAATTTAATTTTTTTAATTCTAAGAAATCACTCACAAAGTGCTTTTTCACGCAATTTAGTAAGTCTAAATAGTGTTTAATACTGATAAATACACGCTGATTAATCTTAGGAAATCGTTCCTCTATTTCATCTAAAATAGTACCGTTTCTACATAATACATTATTAAAAAAGTTATATCGAAGTTCTGCTGTTTCACCAACCAATGTCCCATCAATACGCTTTTCATTAATTAAATAAATCAATGTAGATCTATAATAATCTGAAATTTTTTCCTCAATTTGCTTAATTAGCGAGTCACTTTCATTTAAAACTTCAGGGATGAGCCTTTCAATTACTACTTTAGGAAATTTATCAAACTGACTATATAGTTGCTCTTTCTGATTCATAATATTACCTCTCTAAAAATTAGCAACATGAAAAGATTGCTTGTAAACTATTCCAACGACATTCTGCTGAAATAGTATTTACTCCATGGCCTGCTCCACCTAAAAGTTCATCAACTTCTTCTAACTTAAGTTCTTGTAAGGATTCCAAAGCATCTTGACAAATTTTATTGTTATTTTTCATAATTTATCACCTCATATGTTATACCGAGCATAACTCGAAAATATTTTTATCTATGCTTTAATTTTAAAATCGCAACATAAAGAAAAGTTAAAGCTAATCTAAAGCTAATGTTAATTTATTGATAAATCTTGTTAGTTCAGAATCAAACAAGGATAAAGTTACTTCACATTACTAATTTATACTCTCCTTAATATTTTTTACATAAGTTGCAAATCATATACTTTCTTTAAATACACATCACATTTTATCCTTCATCGTTAAATCGTAAACTTTAGTGAATACAACGGAGAATATTTAGTGGGTAGAATCTTGTCTTGACACAAAATACTTTACAAATCTTTACTTCTAGATTCTATTTTCGATAAACAATTCTATCATCTTTAAGAATTAAAATTTCTAAATATAAAAAAGAGGTTTCCCTCCTTTTTTAATGTAACATATTAGACACTTAGTCATCCAAAATCAAGAACAACATGTGGCAAGAAACGCCCATGTATTTAGGTGACATTCGTGCGAAATGGTTTTAAATACGCCATTTTTTCCTGCACCGATAATTTGGTCAAGCTCTTCAAGACTAACTTCTTGAATTGATTCAATAATTGTTGTTTCTTTTTTCATAATTTATCCTTTTCTTAATTTTATTTGAGTGACATTCTTATTTTGAGACCAAGTGTCTTTATCTTTGTTACAAGTAAATTTTACAAAGTTGACTTTAAGATATATTAAAGAAATCATAAAGTTATTTTAAAGATTTTAAATCTGTGATTTTACTCCATACCGTTAAAATAAAATCCTTTATGATATAATTAAAAAATCAAGGAGGTATTTATATGAATTTTGAAACACAGTTATTAAACAAACGGATATTAATAATAGACGATGATGTCTCACTTAGTCAATCTATCAAAGAGGTATTAGTCAATAGAGGATTTAAAAATATTAGTAACGCTTATAGTATTAGCGAGGGCATTGATATTTTTTCTGTATCCAAGATTGATTTCATCATATTAGATGTAATGTTACCTGATGGTGAGGGGTATTTACTTGCCAAATATGTTAGAAAAACTTCTGATATTCCAATATTATTTTTAACAGCAAAAAATAATCCTGATGATGAAGTTAAAGGCCTTGGATCAGGTGGTGATGATTTTGTCACTAAACCATTTCTCCCGAAAACCTTAATATCTCGTATCATTGCTCTATTAAGAAGAGCATACAAAAATGAATCCGAATTAATTACATTGTCTTCTTGTACCATTGATTTAAATAATGCAAGTGTAAATAAAAATGGAAATCAACTTTCACTAACTCCTACTGAAATACAGATACTACGAAAACTATACAGTAATAAGAACTACATTGTTTCAACAGAAACAATTTGTGATACTATTTGGGGACTTGATAGTTCTGGATATGAAAAGTCATTAATGGTACACATTCGAAATATAAGAGAAAAAATAGAATTAAGCCCTTCTAAACCGGATCATCTTATTACCGTTAAAGGTCTTGGATATAAGCTTGTTGTCTGAGGTAACGAGGTTTTTAATGAATATTTTTAAAAAAAGCGTATTAAAATTTATTCTTTCATTTTTAACCATCATATTTATTGATATTTTTCTATTAGTTATCACTACAAATTATATTCGTAGTCAACAATCAGCTATGGATATTATAAAAACAGTTTCTTCCAACATCATCCCTAAAAATAATACTTATAAAGTTAGTTTAAAAGGAAAAGAACTAATCGAGATGAATAATTTATGGGTCATGATCATTGATCAAGATAGCGGGAAGGAAAAATTTAATATAAATAAACCTACTAATATAAAAAGTGACTTTGATTATGCTGATGTTATCAGGTTCTCTCGATACTATTTAGAAGATTATCCTGTCTTTACCCAAATTAATGAGGAGCAGAAAGATATTTACATTATTGCCTTTCCAAAAGACAGCATTATTCGATATGGTAATAATTACTTTGATTTAAAAAGAGTTCAAATTTTTCCAATTCTTATTCTAGCTATAATTTTTGTCAATTGCTTATTTTGTTTATTTCTATATATGTATAGTATTACGTTCTTAAATCGTAATATACAACCCATTATCAGTGCAATTGGTAACTTACCAGTAGGTTTAAATAAGCAGGTTGACTCAGTCAAAGAGCTAGATCGATTGACTTTAGCAGTTAATTCCGCCAACAGGAAATTACGTGAAAATGAAGAGTTTAAGGAAAATTGGATTTCCGGAATAGCACATGATATAAAAACTCCACTTTCAGTTATCGTGTCTAATACATCTTTAGCTATCGAAAAAACAGATAATGAAAATCTTCTAAAACATCTCAAACCCACTTTAGTTGAGAGTCATTACATCCAAAATTTATTGAACGACCTCAATATTTTTGCAAGATTAACAAATGGTAATTTCAAATTGAACTTGGAGATTGTTGAAATTATTCCTTTCTTTAAAGAAATAATTATTCAAATTATTAATCAAGAAATTTGGGAAGAATTTAACTTTGAGTTTTCACACGATTCCAACCTCTTTAGAAAAAAAATGTATGTTGAAAAGGCCCTCATTTCTCGAGTCATCCATAACTTAATCTATAACTCAGTACTTCATAATAGCTCAGGATGTAAAATTAGTATAATTCTAGAATGTACTTCAAATAATGAATTTTCTATAACAGTTCTAGATAACGGAGTAGGGGTTTCTCCTGATAGACTCAAGAGCATTAGCATCTCTAATATTGAAGAATTTAATTTTGACATATCAGGCGTTAGAAGAAGTGGTATGGGATTGAAAATTTCTAAACAAATTATTAATCGACACGGAGGCAATTTTATTATTACAAGTCAGCAGAATAAATATTTCCAATCGAAAATCATACTTCCACTCAAAAAATAATCTACTTCACAGATTTAATAATTAATATTTTAGAGAATCTCTATTAACTCAAATTTAGTTTATTGAGATTTCCTTATATTTATTCTATCTGAATACCATCCCATAATTTTGAACCTACATCTCTCCTAGCATTCAACACTTTCACAAACCTTTCCAACCTTCTAGCTAGTCCCTCATACTCATCAAGATAATGTCCTAGCTCCTCTTGTAATACTCCTATTTCCTCATTTACCTGTTCTAATGAAATTGATTCGGTAAAATTTAGTGTTGAAAAATCATACCTTGCTAGTTTTTGACTGCTCAGTTCGGCACCCTTTAGATTGATAAATACTTCCGCCATCTTGTTTAAGGTGGCGATTTTTTCGTTTGTTTGAGTCAGTTTTATATCTAGCTCTGCTATTTCTGCGACTAGTTCGTCTTTAATGTCTTGGTATTTCTTATCAGTTTCAGTTAATTCAATCAAGAGGTTAATCTCAGAAATCTTTTCTTGTAGACTCTCAACTGTTGGTCGTCTAGGTGGTATCATCCGACTATCAACTGAAAAGTATTTACAAAATATTCTGAATAAAAACTATAATTTCCATTATAACATGGTTAGAGCGCTTTCTTTTGAATATGAGAGCAACAAAATTATTAGGATTTGGGGATAAGAAAAACGCATGAAACATTAGTGTTTCATACGCTTAAAAGTTTTTATGCTCCTAGTTAGGATAAACTTCTTCTCTTATCATTTTCTGAGCCAAGCTCCAGTATTGGCGTCATAGTAACGACGTTGGCCTTTAACCCAAACGTAACGGCCTTTGACCTGACGGCCAGAAGCGTCAAAGTAGAGGTGTTGACCGTTGATGACTTGTTCACCCGTTACGGCTTGTCCTGAGACGTTAAAGTAATACCAAACACCGCGAGAAACTTGGATAAAGCGATTGGTTACGGCTTCACCACTATTGGCATCAAAGTAGTATTTCTTGCCTCTGTATGTCAGAAGTTTCCCTTTAGCTTGGACACCGTTGCCTTCAAAGTAGTAAAGTTTACCATTGATATGTTGGAGACCAACTACCTTTTGACCATTTTGGTTGAGATAAACCCATTTGTTGGCACCAACTTGGACAAAGCGGTTGCTTACGGCCTGACCTGAGTCACCATCATAGTAACGGCCGTTGGCCCAGGCACCCTTGACTTGGCTATAATCATTGTTGAAATAGTAGTGATTACCATTGATGACTTGAGCACCTTTAACCAGTTTACCATTGCCATCGACATAGTACCACTTGTTGTTTTCCGTCACAAAGCGTGAGCGAGCAATTTCACCGCTATCACCATCAAGGAAGTAACGTTGGTTATTGATAGTGACAAAGTGTCCCTTAACCTGACGGCCTTCATTGTCAAAGTAATACTGCTTACCGTTAATGGTTTGTAGTCCTGTCACGGCATAACCGTTGCTATCGAGGTAATACCAAGCCTTGTTCTCAGGATTTTGCGCAAATCGGTTGACTGCGAGATTTCCTGTATCTGGGATGAAGTAACGCGTGCGTCCGTCCGCAAAACGGATGAACTTGTCTTTGGCTTGAATACCAGTCTTCTCATCAAAATAGAAGGTTGTGCCATACATGTCGTGGAGGCCACGATACATTTGACCGTTGCCATCGAAATAGCGAACGTCTTGGCGAGGACCCGCAAAGTCATAGAATCCATTAAAGGCCTGAACCCCTTTAGGATCGTAGTAATAGACGTGACCATCACTGCCTTGGCGAAGGACATGACGTAGCTGGAGACCATTGTCTAGGAAGAAGTATTTCTTGCCATCAATGACCTGTTCACCTGTGACCATGTTGCCGTTCTTATCAAAGTAATACCACTGGTTGGCACCGACTTGAATGAAGGTATTCTTGGCAAGGTAGCCACTCGTTGAGAAGTATTGGACCTTGTCTCCCACCCTACGGAAACCAGTTGCTGTGATTTCAGTCATTTGTTTAGGAAGGAAGGTTTGACCTGCCTTAAGGCTGAAGTATTGGTTGGTAGCGTTATCTTGCAAGACATAGCGAGCTCCAGTACCTTGGATATTGCTTCCGTTGAAATACTTGGCTGACCATTGCGTGATTTTCTCATTGGTAGTCAATTTACGGCCGTTTGAAATCTGCACGCGCTCAAAGATTGCTGGGTATTTTGCCTTCAATTCATCAAGGAAGGCACCACCGTACTTGCCTTGGAAGTCATTTCCAAAGGTACGTGTTTTAGCTGCGTAGAGGCTGTTGTAGATTTCGGCATTTGGACGTGGTGTACCGTAGCTATTGGTACGAGAAGCTGTTACCACTTCTTTTCCAGGAAGATTGTAAATTTGGTCTGGAACCCAGTCAGCAATGGCTGAGATACCTTCAGCGTGAAGGGCACGAAGGGCATCCATGAGGTCCTTGAGCGAACCGTATTTGTTGTTCTTACTCATGGCAATATCGTAACGGTCCTCGAAGGCATAGCCATTTTCAATGATAGAATCCAAGAAAGTGCCGTCCTGACTAGACACGTATTGTGGCGCAAATTCAAAGGAAGTAATTCCCCACTCTTTGAAGAGTTTGGCGTTTTGTGCAATAACATGGTTGGTGTATTGACTTGGTGTCTTAACGAAATCTTGGAAGTTTGAGAAGCCTTCATAGATGACCTGTGAGTCGAGAGCTGCTGATGATTCAAAGACCTGCTCACCCTTCTTAGTCGTCGAAGCCTTGGTGCGGGCATCTTGGTTTTCTGAAGCACCTACTGGCACCCAAACCGCTAAATAGCCTGAAACTTCAACGGTTGAATGACCAGTAATATCGTCTGCCGTGAAGGTCAAGTTCCCTTGATTGTCCGTATAACGAACCAATCCAGCTGGCACATCAGCATCCTTGAGGTAGGTTGCAAGCCCTGTCGATTTGCTGAGGAGCAATGGACGATAGGCTTGATTTTTATGGGCAGCTCCCATATTGACCACCAGACGGTCATTGGCTCCCAACTTCATCTCTGGACGGTTGGCTGTTAGGACTAGCATTCCTTGGTTACGTGTTTCAGCAGTACCAAGTTGATTAGCTTCTTCTGCACCCTTACCATAACGCACAGATGACATGATTTCATAGCCATTGAGCTTAGTGACCTTCATGTCTTGACCACCTGCTACATATTTAATACGAGCACGGAGCAGGGCATCGATGGCATTATAGTATGGTGATTTTTGAGCCATGTATTGGCCATCGTCGGTAAAGAGATCACCGTAGTAAACACGAGTGATGCTGTCTTTATTGGTCAACATTGTGGCATAGGCAGCTGGGATATTGTACTGGGTGTACTGTTTATCAGCCTTGCGCATGTCCTCATTGTAGATTTCGAAGGCCTGTTTGAGCTCATCCATAGTAAAGGTGAAACCATCCGTCTTTGGATTAATCTGCTTACTGATGATATTGGCCAAAACAGCTTGCACTTCACTATCATGGGCACGCACGAAAATGTAGTTGGCATCACGAGGCGTGTGTTTTTGCTCGCTTGAACGGTTGTTAAGAGAGTTAGTAATGACACGTTCCAAGCTACCACGGTAATTGCTCTTACGCAAGAAAGTCGTCAAAAGCGTTTCACGTAGCGGATTGTCAATGGACAACTGGGCACCCTTAGTATCCTTGTTGTATTGATGGTCGTTGTAGGACCAAGCTTCAAGGATTGACAAGTGGGCAATGGCATTGGCTTCATTATCAGCCACACGGTATTTTTCCTTGAAGTAGTCAGAAGCAATCTGCAAGAGGTCCGCATCCACATTGTCCACCGCATCGATACGGACACCATCAAAGTTGGCACTTGGATCATTGCCAAGGATAGAACCAATATTCATGATGTAGTGGAGCCAGTTTAGTTGCTCGGCCTGAACAGCTGGGTTAGAGTTGTCGATATCGTTAGCCAAGAGCAACTCGTAACCACCATTTGAACGGTCGATATGGTATTTGCGTGTCCCTGTTTGGTTAGTCGGTGTGCGGTTCATGAGACGGAAATCTGAATTGGCATGACTTGTCCTACTATTATTGAGGAAGGTCAGAGCGCCCCCTTGCAAGTGGTCCTTACCAACTAAAAGATTGTCCTCACTCTCAGAGTTCCAGCCAGGCTGTGTTTTGATGAAGTCTGACATCAACTGACGAAGCCAAGTGGTATTGCCCTCACGACCGATACGTTCCTCAATTTTAACTTGAATCAAGTCAGCAGCAGATGCCAAGTCGTAACTCATCATATCTGTCGTATAGGTCTTATCACTAAAGCCTTGTTGACTCATATAGTTGAGGTAGTTGACCTGTGTCACCTTGTCTGGCCACCAAGTCATCAAAAGTGGACGATAATCTTTCTCAGTTGAAGGTGTCCAATTTTTTCCATCCTTCAATATCTGTTTTGGACGGTACCAACTATCAGCTGTCAAGAAATTGTCCAAGTGTTCGAAACTCTTGCTTGATGTGTCGTAGGCTTGGTTGTAAACCGCATTGATAGAGTTATTTGGAATGGCATCGGCACGATACAAAGGTTTACTTTGATCCACCATAGCTCCAGTCTCATCGAAATAATAAAGACGCCCATCAAGTTCAATGGCTGCGTTCTTTTTCACGACGCCATTTTCAACATAATACTGCTTGCCATCGATAGTCTTCAAGTTAGAGGCTACTGGTTTATAGTCAAGACTTGGCTGATTTGGTTGGACCGGCTTGTTAGGTTGAGACGGTTGACTTGGTTGAACAGGTTTGTTGGGTTGATTTGGCTGCGTTACAATGGTCACATTTGGCCTTGTGCCATTTGGACTTGTCACCGTCACGTTTGGTTTTGGCGTGTTTGGCCCTGTGATAATGGTTACATTTGGTGTCGTACCGCTGGCCGTAATCGTGATGTTAGTGTTACGGTTGGCATTGATACGAATAGTGCTATCAGCAGCGCGTGTGGCGATTGATGGCGCTGCATTGGTCAATACTCTAGGAGTAGACTGAGGTCTTGTTTGCACACTTTCAGTCTCAATTCTTTGGCTGGTTTGAACCTCAGTCTTTTTCTGATTTTGATTGTTTGCTTTAGCTGTTGCATGCGATGTTGCTACACGACGCCCACCACTGCGAGTGGCTTTGTGGCTAGGAGTAACTGAAGATTCCGATTGTCCTACCTGATTACTCGGCGTTTCTGACTGAGTTCTTTCTTGAACAGTTGCCTGTGTTGTTACCTGACCTTGTGAGGTCTGTTCAGCGATCTGTGTTTCTTGAGTTTGTGAAGAAACTGCCACTTCCTGACTGGCAACTTGACTAGTTTGTGCTTGAGCAGTTGTCTCTTGGCTAACCGCACTTGCTACCACCTGAGTGCTTGTTTCGTGACTTACGCTGGCTGTTGCTACTGCTGACACACTTGCTTGGGCACTAGCTTGCTCAGTAACAGTTGTTGTCGTCACTAGACTGGCAGTACCATCCTCACTCAGTTGCTGCAGGCCATCACCATTTGGCGTACTTGTCTCATCGGCCTCTACTTTTCCTTGAGCTAGGAGACTTCCACCTGCCAAGGCAACCATTGAGAGGGTCGTCACCCCGATAGTTACCCAGTTTTTCTTAACCTTGTGTAGTTTAAAACGTACCTTATTTTCCATCTATATCAATCATCCTTTTTCTGTTGTTGTCTCTACTCTATGATATATTCAGACAAATTACAAATAGGAAAAAATCATCTTCTTTTCATAAATCTCTGCCACTCGCTCAGTTTTATTAACTTTGATTACTGAAAATGAGACCTTACACCGCATGTAAGGTCCTAAATAGAAAGTTTTCGATTTCCAAACACCTTTAAATGCTTATCCTTAAAGGCTTTTAAACATTAAAGTAAGCTTCAATTAACCTTAAGAGATAGCAAAACTATGAGAGAAGTAACCCCTAAAAAGATAATTCTGAAAAGAAATTTTTAGATAGAAAGACTCTATTTTTTCATCTGACTAAGACCATAGTCTGTTTATGAGGAGCCAAAAATTAAAAATATAAATGATTTTACACAGGTGAATTCTTATTTGACTAACGAAACTAAATATAGAATCTTTTATGTCACTTCTTTAACATTTTTGATAATTCTGTTAGTTTCTATTGTTTATTCTTAAAAAAGGATTATAATGAAGCTAGGTGGATATGTAAGCGTTTTAATTCCGCTTCAAAGGACACTTGGGGATTATCTAAAAGATTGGCATTAGTTGACTAATGCCTAAATAAGAATCATAGTGGGATGACCATTCCTGAGTCACTTTGAACCATCAAACTAGGGCTCATTTCTAAAAATACGGCATCATTTCAAACTAGAGCTCTAGAGGGACGCCTCATACTAGTAAGCTCTAGTTTTTTGTGTCTTAGAAATCCAAAATAAACGAGATTTTCCATGCTTAGAAAGGAGGAAAATTCCGAACGGCTCTCGTTTTTCTAGAATCATTTCGTTAGGACTCATGTTTGCCTTGATCAGTCTCACAATACCGAAATTGAGGAGACTTGGAGAAATAAGGATTGTCATTAAGAAAATTGCCCCACATCGTTAGGGACTCTACCCAATGCTCACTCTTCATAAAATCTCATGACAGCCCTTATTTTTTGATATGTAAAAAGTTTAAAATGAAAGGAGAATTACCATGGAAAAGAAAGTACATTTTAAACTTCACAAAGTTAAAAAACATTGGGTAACTATTGCAGTGACAGGACTTGCTTTGGGATTGTGTTTTGCAGGACTCAGCTATGCTTCAGCTGAAGAACAACCTACCCCTGTTAATGAAGCAACTGTTGAAGCCATCATCAAAGAAGGCGCTATTGACGTCGATGCTCCAGCAAGTAATGAAGCCACAGCTAAACCTGCAGAAAACACAGCTGCTACCGCTTCAAGCGAGGCTGCCACAGTGTCAGAAGCACCAGTAGCTAGCTCTGAAGTGGCTTCAACAGAAACAGTCTCTGAAAAACCAAGCTCTGAAGTCACAAGTACAACTAGTTCAGAAGTAGCCAGCCCGGAAACTGTTCATTCTGAGGTAAGTGCAACGACTAGTGAGAGTGTTACACATGAAAATACGTCAACAACCACAATTGACAATAATACACCTAGTTCTCAATCATCCTCTGCTGCAAAGAATATCACAGGTGGTCAATGGTATAGCGATGATCAAGGCAATTGGCATTACAAAAAAGATGACAAGGATTTGACTGGTCCAAACCTAATTGATGGACAGCATGTCTATTTTGACAAGGATGGTAAACAAGTCAAAGGAAACTTTGCCCAAGATGGACATTATTATGATGGTGAACTTGGACACCTAAAAACTGAATCTTTTGTTACTACTGGCGATAACCACTGGTATTATGTAGATAAGACAGGTGAAAAAGTGACTGGTCTTCAAGAAATTGGAGACAAAACTTACCACTTCAATGACAAGGGGCTTCAAACAAAAGGACAAAGAGTGATTATTGATGGAAAAGGATATTATTTCCATCCTGAAAATGGCGAACTTTGGAATAATAAGATTGCGCTTTATCATAGTACTCGCTATGTTAACGGAACCAGCGACGATATTTATTTCTACTATGACGATGACGGTAATATCTACACTGGCCCTAAAACCATCGACGGTAAAGAGTACTACTTCCAACCAGCCATGGTCTATTATTCTAAATTCAAGAATCCCGATGGCACTGAAAGTTATTACAATGAACAGGGTCAAAAAGTCTATAATGGCTGGGGTAAAATCAGATACATGTATCTGAGAGGATACCTCTGGACACCTTCCGTTTATGCTGATGAAAATGGACATGTTGTTCATGGATTCAAGCGAATTAATGGACAACTCTACTATTTTGATGAATCTGGTTCGCTAAGAGATGATGTCCCTGGCAGCCCAAACCCACTGTTCCAAGTTGATGGAAACTGGTACTATGCTCAGTTTTCTAGTTACATTAACGGGGTAAGAGGTGCTATCCTCACTAACGCTTTAACTTTAATTTCTGTAGATGGTAAATACCCAGCATCAATCGCAGATGAAAATGGTAAATTGACTCCAGTTACAGCACAAAATAGTTATGTTACTGCTGGAGGTAATTGGTACTATGTTGATAAATCTAGTTATCCTTTAAAGGGGGAACAAGTTATAGATTATGTCAATGTCTATTTCCGTGATGACTATTCCCAAGTTAAAGGAGACTTTGCACCAAATGGCCATTATTATGATAAAGATACTGGTGCCCTCGTCACCAACCGCTATGTCGAAAAGGATGGCAAGTGGTACTATGTCAATGATAAGGGAGATAAATTAGTTGGTCAGCAAACCGTAGACGGTGTAGAAGTCTATTTCAATGCAGACGGAGTCCAAGCCAAAGGTATTTTTGCCAATGCTGATCATTTCTATGACAAAGACACAGGTGCTGCTGTCCGTGACCAAATCGTCGAAGTCGATGGCAAACGCTATTATGTTGGTCCAGATGGTAGAAAAGTTTACTCAGGAACACATATTGTTCATGGTGAAGAAGTGAATCTTATCATTGGAGATGGCCATCAGGCCTTCGGAGAATTCACAGGTCACGGAGATAGTGGAGACTATATCGGATTTGATGGTAAAAAGGTCACAAAAGCTGGTTTCGTCAGAACCAAAGATAATCACTGGTATTATCTAGACGGTAAGGGAGGCAAATTAGTCTCAGTTCAAGTTATCGATGGCGAACTCTACTATTTTGGACTCCCTACTCGTAAATACTACTACGGAATGCAAAGTAGAGGTGAGCTTATCTATGCGCATTACAGTGATATTACCCCTTACAGAACCCACATTTACTATCTAAACGAATCAACCGGCGCTGCTCTTAAAAATCAGTACCATGAATGGGAAGGTAGTTGGTATTACTTTGGTCCAAACTGGTACGCCTTGACCGGTGAACAAACCATTGACAACGTCCCAGTCTACTTCCACAGTAATGGTAAACAAGCTAAAGGGGAACTAGTAACCGTCGATGGTAAAATCCACTACTACGATGCCAACTCAGGTGCCCGTTTGTCAAACATTACCATCACTATTAAGGGACAAACCTATCATTTTGATGCGGATGGAAACGGAACACCAATTAGTTAATGAAGTTATAAATACTCCTTCTCAATAATGACAGTTTAAAATGAAAGGAGAGTTATCATGGAAAAGAA
>ERZ772912.110-NODE-110-length-38869-cov-3.603932_pt1 | contig 38869 bp, 33 predicted proteins | sample MGYA00512119_ERZ772912 | MGnify/ENA primary metagenome ERZ772912 (study PRJEB29015, sample SAMEA2738048) | human oral metagenome | biome: human oral; feature: human-associated habitat; material: saliva | place: China | collected 2230 ...
CGGTGGTCAGTTAGAGATCGCTGATGCCTGCCGCCAGATTATCCAAGAGGGTATCGCGGCTGACCAGGTGACACCGGAATTGATTGGGCAGCGGCTGTATGCACCAGAGGTGCCTCCATGTGACCTGATTGTCAGGACAAGCGGTGAGCAACGACTGAGTAATTTCATGCTGTGGCGGGCGGCCTATAGCGAGCTACTATTTGTCGATAAAAACTGGCCCGATATGACGAAGGACGATGTCCACGCTATCCTGGCAGAGTATACCAACCGTAACCGCCGCTTTGGGGGGTAAGCAGTGGATCTTGTGCTTGGTATTATCATTGGCATTGTGGTGCTGATGGTACTGGTGGGGCTGCACGAGCTTGGCCACGCCCTGGCTGCCCGCCGGCTTGGGGTGGTGGTGAAGGAGTTTGCGCTTGGTTTCCCGCCGAGGGCTGTCGCCAAGCGCCCCCGCACCAGCTTCTTGGGCCAGAATGTGCGCTACAGCCTGAACTGGCTGCCGCTGGGTGGGTTTGTGCGCCTGAAGGGGGAGTACGATAGCTCGCGCGGGCCGGGTGATTACGGCGCGGCTGGCTACTGGGGCAAGACCCAGATTCTGTTTGCTGGTGTCGCCATGAACTGGCTGATTGCGATTATTATCTTTACCACTATGGCGTGGTTTGGCTTGCCGAAAATTCTGCCGGACCAGTTTGTGATGCCTGGTGATGGCCGCGTGGTGACCGAATCACCTGCGAAAGTTGTAGCGGCACAGGTGGTGCCTGGCTCGCCAGCTGCCCAGGCGGGCCTGCAGGCTGGTGATGAGCTGGTAGCGATTAATGGCCAGGCGGTCCGCTCGCCGCAGATGGTCAGCCAGGTTTCGCAGCAGCATAAAGGCCATACGATTACCGTGACGTGGCAGCATAACGGCACACGCACTACTAAGCCGGTGCAACTACGCGCCCAGGCGGCGGATGGCGCTTACTTTGGTATTGCCGCTGGTGGCCAGGCCGAGCGCCAGGTGATTTATGCAACGTGGTCTGCCCCCATTGTAGGTGTCGCCACCACAGCCCAGGTAACCGGGGCAACCTTTGCCGGGCTTGGTACCACCCTACACAATGCAGCCAGTGGTTTTATAGAGCAATTCAGCGGCGAGCACGCCACCCGCCAAGCTGCGAGTAATAAACTTACCCAGGCGAGCCAAAGCGTGGCTGGCCCGGTGGCAATACTTGGTATGATCTTCCCCCAGGCGGGCAAGGCAGGGCTGAGCGCCGTGCTACTGCTAGCGGCGCTGGTGTCTGTGGGCCTAGCCAGCATGAATGTCCTGCCGATCCCTGGGCTGGATGGCGGCCGCTGGTTTACGATGACGGCGTTTACTATAACCCGCCAGCCACTGACACGCCGCCGCGAAGAGAACATCCAGGCCACTGGCATGCTGATGCTACTGGCTCTGATCGTCCTGATTACAATTGTTGATATTGGCAAACTGATGCACTAAGCGTAGCCCGCGCACCAGCGCGATACATGGCATAACGAAAGGTAGATACATGAATAAAAACGTAACCCAACAACCTAACTCGGAGCCAACCAGTACCCAGCCGGCGCCTACGAATGCGCCAGGCCGTATTCGCCGCGTGCTGATGCTGGGCGCTATAGCGCTAGGCTTTTGTATTTGGACGGCTGGGGTCTTTATGATGGTGGGCAGGCTCATGGGCGTTGTAGTATCGCTGGAGCCGCTCTATTCACTGCTCGCTACTATGAACCAACAGCTGTACGTGGCGATCATCAGTGCACTGGTGTACATTATATCGATAGTTGTGGCGACGCTGGTGCCGTGGATGGTAGCGCGTCAAGCGGCCACCAAGCGCGCCATGCGGCCGACCAAGGCCATGTATGGCTTTAGCTACTGGCTACCCCGCTGGCGTGATGTTGGCTTGGCGCCGCTGGCCTATATTGCCTCAACCCTGACCGTATTTGGCGTGGCCTTTGTGCTGAGTTTTATCCTACCTGGTGTGGATATGTCACAGCCGCAGAGCTTACCCTTCCAGCCGAACACGATTTATACCCGCACCGATATGGCCCTGATATACCTGGTGCTGGCGGTGATGGCGCCAATTGGCGAAGAAATCCTATTCCGTGGCTACTTGTATGACCGCTTGCGGCGCTTTTTGCCGGCCACGGCCACGGTGGTCATCACTGCAGTGGTGTTTGGCGCGCTGCACATTATTGGCTCCGATAGCTATGGTAATTTCCGGGCTCAGATTAACGTTGGTATTATAATAACGGTGCTGGGTGTCGCCCTTGGTATCCTGCGCGAGTACACTGGCAGTGTGTGGGCGGGTATCTTTACCCATATGGTGCAGAACTCGGTGGTGTTCTTCTTGATTTTCTTTATGGGCCAATATATTGGTCGGTAGCGGGGTAACTGTGCTACTATAAAAGGCATTATGCGATTATCACACACCTTTACCCGTACCCGCAAACAAGCCCCCGCCGATGAGGTGGCGCACAACGCCCAGCTGCTGATTCGCGCTGGCTACGTGCACAAGACGATGGCCGGCGTCTATTCCTATACGCCGCTGGGCCTGGCCGTGCTCGAGAATATCAAGCAGATTGTCCGTGAAGAAATGAACCGCATCAGCAGCCAAGAACTGCTGATGAGCACCCTGCAGCGCCAGGAGCTCTGGCAGGAGACTGGCCGCTGGAGCGATGAGCTGGTGGATGTGTGGTTTAAGTCGCACCTGCAGGATGGCACTGAGGTCGGCTTTGGCTGGACGCACGAGGAGCCGATTATTGAGCTCCTGCGCAGCTACCTGAAGAGCTACAAAGACCTGCCCATCAGCGTCTACCAATTCCAGAACAAACTCCGCAACGAGCTGCGCGCCAAGAGTGGCATCATGCGTGGGCGCGAGTTTATCATGAAGGATATGTATAGCATCCACGCCAGCAAGGAGGATCTGGACGCCTACTACCAAGCGGTCATCGAGGCCTACAAGCGCTGCTACCACCGCCTTGGCTTGGGCGACGACACCTACGTCACCTTTGCCAGCGGTGGGGCCTTTACTAAGTTTAGCCACGAATTCCAGACGATTTGTGAGGCGGGTGAAGACGATATTTTCATCGTGCCAAGTACGAATGTTGCCTACAACGCCGAAGTTGCACCAGTGCGTGCAACGCCAAACCCGGACGCTGGTGCTGCCATGAAGCCACTAGGTATTTTAGACGACGAAAATATTATCGGTGCGGAAGCGCTAACGAAAGCACTGGACATCCCGCGCACAGCTAGCACCAAGTCAATGTTGTACGATTCGCCAGATGGTATGTTGCTGGCGGTCGTACGGAGTGACTATGAAATTAACGAAGATAAGCTTAAGGCGGTGGCGAACGTATCGTGGCTGCGCCTAGCGGATGGTGAACAGATTGAGGCAACAACAGGGGCGAAGCTCGGCTTTGCTGGGCTGTATAATCTACCAGAGAATGTGCGGCTGTTCGTCGATGATTCATGTGAAGATATGGTGAACTTTGAAACTGGTGCCAATAAAACTGGTCAGCATGCCTACAACGCTAACTGGGGCCGTGATATACCGCGACCAAGCGAGTTCGTCGAGATTAAACTCGCGAAAGAAGGTGATATTTCGCCTGAGACTGGCGAAGTCTACCAAAAACGTCGCACGGCCGAGGTGGGTAATATCTTCAACTTTGGTACCCAAAAATCAGAGGAGATGGGCCTCGTCTTTACCGGCGAGGACGGCCGCCAGCACCACGCCTACATGGGCAGCTACGGCATTGGTATCACCCGCGTGATGGGCGTGATTGTAGAAAAATTCGCCGACGACAAGGGCTTGGTGTGGCCCGAGGAAGTAGCCCCAGCCCGCGTGCACCTGGTGCAGATTGGCAAGGAATCGGTCGCAGCGGCCGATGAGCTCTACGACACACTGCAGCAGGCTGGCATTACGGTGCTGTATGACGACCGCGCCGCCCGCCCTGGGGAGAAATTCGCCGACGCTGAGTTACTTGGCATGCCAACCCGCGTCACGGTGAGTGATCGGCTGCTTGCCAGTGGCAGCTACGAAGTGCAAGACCGCGCCACGGGCACAGTGCGCACCTTGACACTACCCCAGTTGCTTGCTATAATCAAAGCATCGTAAAAACGGGCGTTGTTTGAATGCGTCTGTTACCAGGTTTAGATCGATAGTAATCAGATAATAACTAATAAGCGCACCCAGGGCCAGGCCCTCGTGGTGCGCTACACACTAAGAGGTACTAGTATGAAAAAGGAATACCAGATCACCCAGTCGGGTAAGGACGAACTTACCGCTGAGCTGGCAGAGCTTAAATCACGCCGCGGCGCGATTGCTGATAAAATTGCTGAGGCCCGCGACTACGGCGACCTGAGCGAAAACGCTGAATATGATACAGCCCGCGAGGAGCAGGGGATTGTGGAAACCCGCATTGCCGAAATCGAAGAAATCCTCACCAATGCCAAGATTATTGAATCACAAAAGGGCGCCAACGTTGTAGCGCTTGGTACAACAGTAGAGCTGACGCTGGACGCCAAAACAGTCACCTACACAGTGGTCGGCCCGGTAGAAGCTAACCCGCTGGAGGGCAAAATTAGCAATGAATCACCAATTGGTGAGGCGCTGCTGGGTAAGCGTGTGGGTGATGTTGTTACCATCACTACACCAAAGGGTGAACTAAGCTACCACGTAGCAACCATCAAGTAGGCCGGCGCCATGGCAACACTGCAGGACTATAGGAATGAGCGGCTCCGCAAACTCCAGGAGCTACAGGATTTAGGTGTGCCAGCCTACCCGGCGCGTTGTGAGCGTACCCACCAGTGCGCGCAGATCAGTGCTGAATTTAGCCAGCTTGAAGGCCAGCCGGTCACGGTGGTCGGCCGTGTGACGGCGCTGCGTAAATTCGGCAAACTGGCCTTTATTGTGCTGGCGGATGCCAGTGGCCAGGTGCAATTATTCCTGCATGGCCCCAGTGTGGCCGAGCTCGATGCTCCGCGCGGTATCCTTGGTATGAAGCAGCTTAAGCTCCTCGATACCGGCGACTTTGTCGAAGCGACGGGTACGGTGCTGCGGACGAAGACGGGTGAGATTTCGGTGGGGGTGCGCAAGCTGCGCTTGCTGGCCAAAGCCCTGCGGCCATTGCCCGAAAAGCTCGAGAATAAAGAAGAGCGTTTTCGCCGCCGCTACGTGGATATGAACGTTAACCCGGCGGTGCGCCAGCGCTTTTACCGCCGCAGCGCGTTCTGGCAGGCGACGCGCGATTACCTCAACCAGCACGGCTTTACCGAGGTCAACGTGCCGGTGCTGGAGCACACCACCGGTGGGGCGGATGCCAACCCGTTTGTGACCCACATGGATGCGCTGGATGGCCAGCAGTTCTACCTGCGGATTAGCCACGAGTTGCCGCTTAAGCGCCTGCTGGGGGCAGGGTTTGAGAAGGTCTACGATATTGGCCCGCGCTTTCGCAACGAGAATTATTCAGACGAGCACCTGCCCGAGCACATCGCCATGGAGTGGTACGCTGCCTATTGGGACTGGCAGCAGGGCATGCGCTTTATGGAGGACATGTACAAGTATGTGCTGGAGCGAACCTTTGGCACGCTGCAGTTTACCCTGGGCGAGTTTGAGGTCGATATGAGCGGCCAGTGGCAGGTGTGGGATTATGCCGAGGTGATCCACAAGCATTATCATATTGATGTGTATAATACCACGATCGAGGAAGTCGCTGCTAAGCTGAAAGAACATGGCTTGGAGGTAGAAAAGACCGATTCCATCCCGCGCGGCATCGATAAACTGTGGAAGAATATTCGCAAGACGGTGGCTGGGCCCGTCTGGCTGGTCAATACGCCCAAGTTCATCAGCCCGCTGTCTAAGACTAACCCGGATAACCCGCAGACGGTGGAGCGTTTCCAGCCGGTGATTGCTGGCAGCGAGCTTGGCAATGGCTTTAGTGAGCTGAACGACCCGATCGACCAGCTGAACCGCTTTGTGGAGCAGCAGCAGATGCGCGACGCTGGTGACGAGGAAGCGATGATGCTGGATATCGACTACGTGGAAATGCTGGAATACGGCATGCCGCCGGCCTGTGGCTGGGGCTTTAGCGAGCGCGTCTTTTGGATCTTCGAAGGCGTCACGGCGCGCGAAGGTGTGCCGTTCCCGCAGCTACGTCATGAGATTGATGAGACGACGCGGGCGGTGTACCCAGGGGTGAAGCTGTAAGATTTGGCAATCAACCTATCACTGAGCGACTTGGTCAATGGCGTCGATGAAGGTTCGTGGCTGGTCCTTGTGGATGTCATGCGATGATTTGATATTGTCAATCAGCTTATTTTTAGAACCCAATAACTCGTGTACGCGCTGGGCGTCTTTATCGTCCATAGCACTGACTAGTACGCCGTGTTCGTCATAGTAGCTCCCAGATTGTGTTAGCGGCGCCACGTGGAGTAGAATTGACGGCTTGGTGATACGTTTTAGGGTTGCTGTTTGATCAAATTCATGAAACCAGCTAAAGGTATAAAAGGTTTGTCCAAATCGTAGGTCGTATTCGCCAGTTTTGTCTTGCATGTTTGCAGTGAGATCGAACAAGGTATTGACTTGTAGCTCTGGAGGATAGTACCAAATACGCGGGATTTTGCCAGGATGCTGCTTCATATATTGAAGGGCTGGTTTCTTGACGATCTTGTCCCACGCGTTTGGAGCTTTGGCATTAAATAGAGTCTGCATATATGTATGATCGAGCCAATACTGCGTGAAATTTGATTGTCCGCTTGCCAGGAAATCGTGCATGTCTTTAAAGCCTTTCCAGACGAAAGTCGACTCGGCACGGCCTTTTTCGGTCGTAAAGAACGGCGCGTCCTCGATAACCAAGCCGCGCACCACGTCGGGTGTATCAGCAGTGATTAAGCTGGCTAATAAGCCACCTGACGAATGCCCTGAAATCATAACTGGCTGCTTGATGTGTTGGCGAATGAACCAGCTAATATCGGTGCTAATGGCTGTGGCTGAATACTTCGCTGGGTTCTTGCTGGAGCCGCCGTGTCCATAATAGTCGATGGCATAGATATGATACCGCTTGGCAAGTTCAGGTAAAACTGGCGCGTAATCTTCCCATGAAACTTGTTGTCCGTGTAACAAAACTAATGCCGGGCCGCTTGCTGGGCCTTCACCGTAGTTGAGTACTGAGCCGTCTGGTAATTTTGCTTGTTTCTCCTGAAAGCCAGCTTGCTGTAATTTTGCCTGTGTGCCGTGGTCGTAGGTCAAGTTGCGATGAGCGTAAAACGCGAGACCGATTCCGACTAGCGCTATAATGATTGCAATTATATACACGATACGTTTCCTTCGCGGGTGTTTTTTCGTTGGTTTGGTATTGTCTACGAACGGCTTATTCATAACAATAACTCCACTTGTATAAATTTAACTATAAATGACTATGCGTATGATACGCAAGTAAGAAGAGGTGATAAACAGGCGCGCCAGATATTTGCTATCAAGCCGGGCGATACGCTCATCGTGTTAAGCGATGAGAATCGCGGCATTGCTATCCCGTTAAAGGAGCAGTTCGGTGAGCTGATGGCAGCAATTTTTGATAAGGCAGGATAGTGTGGTGGTTGCTGTGAGCACAGGGCCCCGGCTTGCTATAATAAGCCTATGGATAACGAACCAGGGCAGCTGCACGAGCGTGTAGAGGTGCTGGCAACCTACGGCCTGGCCCCGGGCCAGCAGTGTGTGCCGCGCCGGTTTAAGCGTGCTAATGGCCAAACGATTACCATTACGGAGCTAGGCCTACGCCACCCCACACACCGGGGGAGCCGCACAGTGCATGTGTTTGACGTGACGGATGGCGCCAGCGAATACCGGCTGGAGTTTGATAGCGAACGCCTTACCTGGTGGCTCACGCGCGAGGCGATGTATGGCCAGTAACCGGGCTGTGGTAGCCTATGGGTGCCTATGGTAGCGCCCCGGCGCGGCCAGCTGCCGCTTAATACAGCCCGGGCGATGATTATGCATATCGACCTCAATAGCTGCTTTGCAACCGTGGAGCAGCAGGCCCACGTGACCCTGCGTGGCCGGCCGGTGGCGATTGTGAACCGCCTGGGTGCTCATGCCGCCATCATTACCGCCAGCTACGAGGCCAAGGCCCGTGGCGTAGGCACCGGTATGCGCACGCATGAGGCGAGGCGCCTATGCCCAGGGTTGGTGGTGCTGGAAAGCGACCCACCCAAATACCGCTATGTCTACCACCAACTGATGCGGATTATGGGTGAATACTCGGCCCATGTGCGTATGAAGAGTATCGATGAGGGCGTGATTGACATGACCGAGGCCCCGCCCGAGATTCGGGCACGGGATATGCTGGCGATAGGCCGCGAGATAAAACAACGTCTGTACAGCGAGGTTGGCCAGGCTATGCGCTGCAACGTGGGTGTTGGGCCCAACCGGTTCTTGGCCAAAACTGCCGCCAGCCTGCACAAGCCCGATGGCCTAACGCTGATTGACCACACAACGCTTACCCAGCAGCTGGGGCAGCTACGCCTCACAGACCTGACGGGTATCGCCGAGCGCACCGCCGCCAAGCTCCGTGCGGTTGGTATTACAACACCGACTGAATTTCTGGCCGCCGATGAAGCCACCTTACGCCAGCTGGTGTTTAAAAGCATTGATGGCAGCAAGTGGTACCAACGCCTGCGTGGCTATGAGGTCGATAAGCGTGACTCACCGCTAAGGACCGCTGGCCGCCAGTACGTACTAGAAAGCCGCCAGCTCACCAATGAGCAAATTTTACAACGCCTACACCAGCTGTGCGAGGACGTTGGCGCCAAAATACGCCAGGCCGGGGTGTGGGCGCGCGGTGTGCAGGTACATGCGCGCGGTGGCCACAGGCGGCAGGGGAGCGGTAGTATAGCCCAGGCTAGCCACAGTGGTTACTGGCAGGCCCGCCATATGGAACCGGCCCCGTTTAGTAGTAACCAAGCCATCTACGCACTAGCCCGCCAGCTGTGGGCCGGGGCACCGGATGACGTGCGCGAGATTGGGGTCACCTGCTACCAGCTCACTCCAGCTGGCAGCCGGCAGTTGCTGCTCTTTGGTGATGATATTGCCAGCAATGCTCAGCTGACGGCCAGTATCGATGCCATCAACCAGCGCTTTGGTGACCGCACCATTCACAGCGCCCATACGCTGAGCCAGCAGTCGCGTATCACCCGTAAAATTCCCTTTGGCTCCACCCGGTATTTGTAGGCTAAATAGGCGGCCCGTGCCCCGCCATGACGCGGGTGCTACCGGCCCTACCCGGCGGGTATACCGGGCAATACGGTTGCGTTATCTGCTATAATAGGGGTATGAAACGAGTATTAGGAGCGATTTTGCTAGCTACCGTAGGGGCGTGTACCGCGCTACTTAGCGCGCTACCAGCGCAGGCAGCGAGCGATAATTTTACCATTACTAACTACCATGTGGGTATGCGCCTGGAACGCCGGGCTGACCAGCATTCCCAGCTGGAAACGACCGAAACAATCACCGCCTTGTTCCCCTCCGCCAATAGCAACCACGGCATTGAGCGGAGTTTTGTTAAAAAGTACAACGGCCATACAACCAAGTTCGAGCTCCAGAGTGTGCAGGACGAAAACGGCCAGGATATCCCGTACCACTGGAATGGCGATACGCTGCGGATTGGCAGCAAGGGTACCTACGTACATGGCAGCAAGACGTACGTGATCCGCTATAAGCAGCAGGATGTTGTGCGTGATTATAACGATACCAAGGCAACCGAGTTCTACTGGGACGCCATCGGTACAGAGTGGCGCGTACCAATCGCCCAAGCGCAGGTGGATCTGGATATCGTCGGTGGCGATGTCCGTGCTGCCCGCAGTGGCAAGGCCTACTGCTACTACGGCTCCAAGGGCGCCAGCACACGCTGCACCATTACCGAGCAAGAATCAGGCAGCCCCAGCCTGACTGCCCACACCCGCAGCCTCCGCCCAGGCGAAGGTATGACGATAGCGCTTGGCTTTCGCCCGGGTACCTTTGCCCAGTACCAAAAAACCTGGGCCGAACGGGTGATTGACTACATGGACCGCTACGGTGTTTGGGCAATTGCTGGGGCGAGTGGTGTCACACTGCTACTGCTGCTTGCCCGTATGCGCCGCGAAGGCAAACACTACCGGGCAGCCCGGGCTATTATGCGCCGCCCACTGGTAGCCGAGTACCTGCCGCCAAAGCACTACAGCGTGCTGGAATCCGCCGTGGTAACCAACCGCAAGCAAGCGGCCATTACAGCGCTGCTACTGGACCTTGCGGTGCGCCACTATATCGAAATCCGCCAGACCAAAGAAAAGAGCTTTTTAAGGAGCGCTGCATATAGATTTGTCGTGCAAAAGAGTATGGAAACCCTTGGCACGCACGAACAGGCCCTGGTGCGAGCCCTGTTTGGTGGTATGCCAGCAGTGGGGGATAGTATGACGCTGGCGAGTATCCGCCTGCGGGTGGGTAATATCAGCTCGGCTACCAGCCGTATGCAGCGAGCGGTGGAGCAAAGCAAGCTCTACGCTAATAATAAGCCCGAGGAAAACTACTTTGATAGTGCCGCCGTTATTACCCTGGTGCTGCTGATTGTGATCCTGGTGGCGGCTGGGTTTATGGAAAGTGGCCGCTTGGCGTTCATTGGTGGTGGGGCGATGCTACTGCTGTGTATCGTGGCCTTTATTGGCTCATCCCGGGCCCGGAGCCGTAAGTCTGCCGAGGGCGCCGAGCTGGTGCGTTACCTGCAGGGGCTTAAGCGCTATATTAGCGTGGCCGAAGCAGACCGCCTGCGCATGCTGCAGTCACCCCAAGCGGTCGAGAAGGTTGGCGATATCGATGCCGCCACCAACCGCTCCGCCCGGCTGAAGCTTTACGAGCGCGTGCTGCCGTATGCGGTGCTATTTGGCCAGGAACGCCAATGGATGAAGGAAATGGGTAATTTGTACGAAGCTACTGGTACGCAGCCAACCTGGGCAACCGGTGGCGACTTTATGCGTGGGGCAATGTTTGCGGCCCTAGCGAGTGATATGTCTTCGTCGGTCACGCAGGCTTCGAACTATAGCTCCAGCAGCGGTGGCTCCACTGGTGGTGGTTTTAGCGGCGGCGGTGGAGGCGGCGGCGGTGGCGGCGGCTGGTAAGCACCGCCCTGCTGCGGCAGCTCGGCGGGCAAAACAGCGCTGGGTAATTGGCGCTAGTGTGCTGCTGTGCGCCGCCGTGGCGCTTGGTGGTGCTTGGCTGCTGAGCCAGCAGAGCCGGGCGCAGGTGGCCAGCTACACAGCCCTCCACGATAAACTAACGGTCCGGGTTGAGCCCGCGGCAGATGGCATGACGCTAAACGCAGCTGTAAGGGAAACTCTGACTGTGGCATTTAGCCCGGGCAATACAGGCACGGTTATTGAGCGTGCCTACCGGGCGTACCGCCCACCGATGCCCCAGGCGAGCGGCATAGCGGTGCACGACGAGGCCGGCCACACGGTGCCCGTGCGCCTGCGCCAGCATAACCAAGGCAATAGTCGGAGCGGCAGTAGTGAGCAGCACGCGACCATACTGATTGGCGACCAGCAGGCCACGCGCCCACTAAGCGGCCAGCACACCTACACCATTACCTATAACGTGACGAATATTATTGGCACGATGACCGGCAGCGCCAGCTACGGCCAGCTTGACTACAGCCTGCCGCTGCCACGGCCACGCGTGGCCACGCGCCAACTGGTTGCTGATATTATCTTCCCCGAGCAGGTGCTGGCCGAAGCCAGCATTCCACAAAATACCCTGGTGTGTAACCGCTTTCGCGCCAAGGGCGAAGGCGTGCTGGGCCCCTGCCAAACCGCTACCGCCAAGGCTGGTACTATCCACATAGAACACACCAATCTGGCGGCAGATGAGTTTATACGCCTAGGTGCGCAGATTCCCCGCAGCCAGGCTGGGGCACAGTTCTACCAGAAGGCAGCCTGGCGCCGCTGGCTGGTTTCACCCCTGGGGGTGCTGAGCATTGCTCTCGTTATTATCGCTGCTTTGGTGGTATACGCTCGCCGCGGTGGGGTGGGCAAGGGCACGCGGCGCCGATCGGGGCGAGCCCGGCGCTAGTTGGGCCATAGCAGCTATGTACTAGCAAGCTACTATTTGTATAAAAATATATTGACTTTCTTTACTACTTTGTATAACATAGTAATATAAAGCAGAAAGGAAGTATGTATAGCTATGAGGAGAATCGATATAACCCGCCGGGCAGGGCGTAACCTACGCCAGGCTAAGGCGCGCACGGCGCTGACGGCGCTGGCAATGTCGGTGGGGGCGTTTACGATTGGGGTGGCGCTGATGCTGGGCAATGGCGGCCGGGCCTTTTTGACCACGGTGATAGAGAGTGCCGGCAGTGCCTCGACGGTGTATGTGACGCATACCCGCGACGAAACCAAGCTGCCTGAATACGGCCAGAACAAGGCCATCAGCGAGACCGGTGCTGTGATGCTGAGTGATGACGATGTCGCTAAGCTTAGCAAGCTAGGTCACGTTAAGGCGGTGCGGCCGTATGTCAATGTAACCCAGGCGGTGCGCTACGTAGAGAGCCCGGCCAATCATAAGCGGCTGATTGCCTCCATCAACGTCAAGAACGAGGGCAAATCATCCAAGATTGTGGCTGGTGAGCTGACTAAAACTGATGATGGCACCGACCTAGCGCCCGGCCAAGCCATCCTGGCCAAGGAGTATCTAGCCGACTTTGGCTTTGCCACTGCCCAGGACGCCGTGGGCAAAACCATCACGCTGCACGCCGAGGGGCCGGGCGGTGCGCACGATGTGCAGCTCAAGATCGTGGCGGTCGAAACCGCCGGTATGGCATCGATTGGCTACCAGCCTGGTGTGACGATTACCACCGATGACGCCATGCTGATTAACAACAAAACCAAAGCCCCCGGCAAAGCCAACCAGTACTTTAGCGTGGTGGTGCGGGCAGATGGCGACGAGCACGCCGCTGCCGTCAAAGACGCCGTCGTCAAGCTGGGTGGTGGCGACTACCAGGCCCAGACCTTTGCTGAAGCCAAGGAGGGTATGCTCAGCATCATCAACGGCGCGCAGTACGGCCTGCTGGCCTTTGGTGCCCTCGCCTTGCTAGCTAGTATGTTTGGGATTATTAACACCATGTACATCTCGGTGCTGGAGCGAACGCAGCAGATTGGCCTGATGAAGGCGCTGGGGATGCGTAGCCGCGATGTTGGTAAGTTATTCCGCTACGAGGCGGCGCTGATTGGCGTCATCGGCGGGGTGATTGGCGCGGGCGGAGCCAGCCTGCTGAGCTTGCTCAACCCCTGGATCGTCGAGAAGCTCAAGTTCGAGCAGGGTATGCAGGTGCTTTTGCCTGAAGCCTGGCAGATGATCGCCCTGGTGGCGCTGCTGGCCATCCTCGGCATTATTGCCAGCTACTTACCAAGCCGCAAAGCAACCAAACTTGACCCAATCGAGGCACTAAGGGCAGAATAAGGAGAAAGACATGATTGAACTACGGCATATTACCAAAACCTATGGCAAAAAGCACAACCAATTTACGGCGCTGAGTGATATTAACCTCACCATCCCCGAGGGCGCCAGCGTGGCTATCCTGGGCAAATCCGGCTCGGGTAAGTCCACCCTGATGCACGCTATCTCTGGCCTCGACCGGCCACAGACAGGGCAGGTGCTGATCGACGGGCAGGACATCCTGCAGCTGAAGCCACGGCAGGTTGATGCCTTTCGGGCACGCACGATTGGCTTTATCTTCCAGAGTTTCTTTGTGGAGGGTAACGACAGCGTGGTGAGCAACGTGATGCTACCGCTGGAGATCGCTGGCGTGCCGCGGGCGCAGCGCAGCGCCAAGGTGAACCAGGCGCTGGAGGCAGTCGGCCTGGCCGGCAAAAAGAATAATAAGGCTAAGGATCTGTCTGGCGGGCAGAAGCAGCGCCTGGCGATTGCCCGGGCAATCGTCGGTGAGCCCAAGATCCTGTTTGCCGATGAACCAACTGGCAACCTGGATAGCGAGACGGGCGCCCAGATCGAAACGCTGCTGTTTGGCCAGCAGCGCGAGCATGGTACGACGCTCATCATCGTGACGCACGATGCGGATCTAGCAGCCAAGTGCGACTACCAGGTGGTGATTAAAGACGGCCGCGTGGAGCAATCAACCATACCAGAAAGGAGGAACCATGGACGCCACCAAGTACGCCACTAATATGGCAACCCAGCTACGCAAGGGCTTTTTGGCCTACTGCGTGCTAAAAATCTGCACCAACCAACCACGCTACACCAGCGATATCATCGAACGGCTGCGCAGTGCGCAGCTGGTGGTGGTGGAAGGGACAATCTACCCCTTGCTGAGCCGCCTGCAAAAGGATGGCCTGCTGCAATACGAATGGCAGGAAAGCGAGCAAGGCCCGCCGCGCAAATACTACCAAACCACCGAGCATGGCCAGGCTGTTGCCAGTGCCGTGCAAAAGAATATTACCCAGCTAAATGCAGCCCTAAAAAAGTTATAAAGGAGCCATTGTATGAAGGAAATAACCCGTATTCATATAGCCGGCGTGCCGTTCAATAGCGAGCTGGCCGCCAAACGCGAGCTAGAAGCCTACCTGGCAGCTATTCACACGCAGCCAGATGTGACCGACGAAGTGGTGAGCGAAATCGAGGGCCGCATGGTAGAACTGCTGGCCGAGCACGGTATTAAAAAGGACGGCGTGATTACCGAAAAGCACGTTACCCAGCTGAAGCAGCAGCTTGGCGAGCCGCAGGATTTTACCACCGGTGAGCCCCACCCTGACGCTCCGGCCGTGCCGCAGGCCAGTAGCAAGGTGCTGATGCGCGACCCACGCCACGGCTGGCTGGGTGGCGTGCTGGCAGGGATTGCGGCCTATACCAATGTGAACGTAGTGCTGCTGCGCCTGGTGGTGCTGATTCTGTTGATTCCATCGTTTGGGACGATTGTGTTTATTTACTTCTTGCTGTGGCTACTGATGCCTGCTGCCCGTACGGCGGCCGATGAGCTGCTGATGCAGGGCGAGCCTGTGACACTCGGTGCCATTGCCGAAAAGGCCCGGAGTGCACAGGATACCCCAGCCGAAGGCACCAAGCCCGCCGTGATTGCCCTGCGTATCGTGGCTGGCGTGGCGCTAGCGGTGATGGCACTTGGGGCGCTGTTTGCCACCATCTTTGGTGGGGTGAGCGGCTTTTCCCATATGCCCGAGATGATGCATACTAGCCAGCTCAGCTGGCTGGGGCCGGTGGCGCTGGTATGTGCTATTATCGCTGGCTTACTCCTGGCGGTGCTGTGTGGCCTGACGGCGGCCCTGGTGCTGCTGTGGCGCTTTAGCCGCCGCTGGCTGGTGATTCTGGCTAGCATTACCTTGGCGGGTATCGTGGCCTTTACTGTCTGTATAAGCCTGATGATTGTCGAAGCCGATAGCAGCTGGCAGCACAACCAGCGTGTGGCTTCGAGCGGGCCGGATGCGGATGTACGCCCGGATTGGCGCCAGATGCCGCAGCTAGCGGGGGCAACCAGCCTGCGGGTACCGGCTAGCAAGGTTGATATCCACTACACGGCACGCCCGCAAGGCCAAACTCGGCTGAGGGTAATTACCAAAAACGGCGACCCAGCAGCGGTCAAAACAACCATGACGCGTAGCGGCAGCCAGGCCCAGCTGGCGGTTGATACCAGCGCCCTGGCGTGCCACCAGCAGGGCGACTGCGATGACGACGTGACGATCCTGATAGAGGGCCCAGCCCTGAAGACACTCGATGCGCGCGGCGGCGATACCATTACCTACCGCAACCAGGCAGCCCAACCCCAGGCCACGCTCGACCTGCAGCTGAGCCACCAGAGCGATGTGTACATCAATAGCGATGTGACCGACCTACACGTGACGACCCCCGAGCAGTGCCAGGCTGACGACACGCCAGACCTGCACCACAAGCAGGTGCGTACATTGACGGTCAACGGCGGGCCGGCTGAGCGCGCCACCGCAGCAGGCTGTATCGAGATTAACTCGTAGCTCACGCCGGGCTAGCGCGCCGGGGTGGCCACCTCAACCAGACGGCTGGCAGGGCCCTATACACACAAGAGCCACAGGGGTAGCAACCCCGGTGGCTTTTGCGCTCACGGCTATAATTTGCTATAGTGTAGAGGTAATTGTAAAGGAGACACAAGGCACACTATGGAGTGGTGGCACGCGATAATTCTGGGCGTTATAGAAGGCATTACTGAGTTTTTACCGATATCGAGCACCGGGCATTTAACCATTACTGAAAAGCTGCTGGGCTACCAGCTGAATGACCCCAGTATGACGGCGTTTACGGCCATTATCCAGACCGGAGCCGTGATTGCCACCGTGGTGTACTTTTGGCATGATATTGTACGCGTGGCTGGGGCCTGGCTGGCTGGCATGGTGAATATTCGGGCCCGCAAAAAGCCTGATTACGCCTACGGCTGGGCGATCATCATCGGCTCTATCCCGATTGCGGTGGTCGGGCTGCTCTTCCAGGACGAGATCGAAACCATCCTGCGCAGCCTGTGGTGGGTAGCTGGGGCACTAATTGTGTGGAGTGGCGTAATGTGGTGGGCCGATAAAACCGCCCAGCAAAAACGCAGCGAAGACCACGCTACCTGGCGCGATACGCTGGCAATTGGTTGCGCCCAGTGCTTGGCGCTGATTCCTGGGGTATCGCGCAGTGGCGCTACTATGAGCGCTGGCTTGCTGCGTGGCTTTGACCGCTTAACGGTGACGCGCCTGAGCTTCTTCCTCAGTATCCCGGCGCTGCTAGCGGCCAGCCTGCTACAGTTTATTACCAAGTTCCACGTGATTGAAACTGGCGTGGGCTGGGGGCCAACCATCCTGGGGATGATGGTGTCATTCCTGGTGGGTTATGCGGCGGTGGCCTGGCTGCTGAAGTTTATTGCCGGGCATGATTATAGCGTGTTTATTTGGTACCGTTTGGGCCTGGGTGTGCTGCTGGTTGGCTTGCTGGCAACTGGGGTGATTCAATCGGTATAGGTAGTATATAGGGCCTACATAGGCAGATAAGGAGCAAGCGGTATAATGATAGAAGTCACTCATCTTACCAAAACCTACGGCAAAAAGCAGAATGTATTTACAGCGCTAGATGACATAAGCCTGCGCATTCCCCGTAATGCCAGCGTAGCGATAGTGGGCAAATCTGGCTCGGGTAAATCCACCCTGATGCACGCTATCTCTGGCCTGGACCGGCCGCAAACGGGGCAGGTGCTGATTGATGGCGAGGATATTCTGCGCCTGTCGCGCCGCCGTATGGACGCCTTCCGGGCCCACACCATGGGTTTTATCTTCCAGAGCTTTTTCGTCGAAGCCGGCGAGACGTGCTATAACAATGTCAGCCTGTCGCTAGAAACGGCTGGTGTACCCCGCCGCCAGCGCAAGCAGCGCATTACCGCTGCGCTTGAGGCCGTGGGGCTTGATGACAAGGTGCATAGTAAGGCCGGTAATCTATCCGGCGGGCAAAAGCAGCGCCTGGCGATTGCCCGGGCCATCGCTGGTGAGCCAAAGATTCTGTTTGCCGATGAGCCAACCGGCAACCTGGATTCTGGGACTTCCCAGGTGGTAGAAGACATGCTGTTTGCCTACCAAAAGCAGCACCAGGCAACCATGATTATTGTGACGCACGACGAGGACTTAGCCCAGCGCTGCGATATGCAAATCCACATCAAGGACGGCCGGGTTGCGCGCATTACCCCCGAAAAGCACGCCCCGCCGCGCCGCCGGGCGCAGCAAAGTGGCCAGGGCGTAGGTAGCGCCCAACACACATCAGCTACGCAGCATCATAAAGCTGCCGCCCAACCGGCTACCCATAAACACCACAAGGAGAACGCCCTATGAAGACACTCGATATTGCCCGCCGCGCCGGCCGTAATCTTGGCCGGGCCAAGCTGCGCACCTTCCTTACTAGCGTCGCCATCGCCGTCGGCGGCTTTGCCATTATGGCTAGCGTAATGGCCGGGGAGGGCGCCCGCCAGTACATCGACCGCATTATTAGCGGCAATGTTAACCCGAACGGTATTATGATCACCAAGGATAAAAAGCTCACTGGTATGCAGGCCGGGGCAGGGCAGAGTGATATTCGTGAATATAACCCCAACTCGCTCAATCAATACGGCAAGGACTACCAGGCCCTGACGGCGGATGATATCGCGGCGCTGAAGGCCCGCAGTGATATAAAGGACGTTGTGCCGCTCTACCAGCTACAGCCGAAGTACCTTGCGTTTCGCGCCGTGGAGGGCAAGCAGTACGTGGCTAGCGTGATGATGCGTGACCCATCCCTAAGCCTGAACGTAGCTGCCGGCCGCAGCTTTGGCCCGGGCAATGGCCTGGCTGCCGATGAAGCCATCGTGCCAGAAAGCTACCTGGCTGCCCTGGGCAAAAACCCAAGCCAAGTGGTTGGTACTAAGCTGGCTATCACCGTTACCCAGCCACCACAAAAGGTGGACCAAGCCACACTGGCGCGCGTGATGCAGCAGCAGGGCGAGGCCGGTGTGCGCCAGCTGCTAGAAGACAAAACGCTCACAAAGGAATTTACCATTGTGGCGGTGGCCAAAAAGTCACCGGACCAAATGGCCGTGCCATCAAGTATTTACGTCAGTGCCGCCGCCGCCCGGGAGCTGAGTGATTTTAGTACCGCCGGCACGGATATGCACCAAAAGTACCTTGTAGCAACGGGGGTGGCTCATGGTAAAACGCCCGAGGAGGTCAAGCGCGCCCTTGAAGGCAGTGGCTTCCATGCCGTGACCAGCCGCGATCTGCAGGGTCTGCTGTTTAATTTCGTTAATACCTTGCAGATGATTGTGTTTGGCTTTGGCGGGCTAGCGCTGATTGTCAGTATTTTTGGTATCGTCAACACACAGTACATCTCGGTGCTAGAGCGGACGCAGCAAATTGGCCTGATGAAGGCACTCGGTGCCAGCCGGCGTGATATTGGCCGCTTGTTCCGCTACGAGGCAGCTTGGGTTGGCCTGCTGGGCGGTGCGCTGGGCGTGCTAGGCGCATGGGGTGCTGGTGTGGCGCTCAACCCGGCGATTAGCCAGCAGCTCAATCTTGGCCAGCACTCCCTGCTGGTATTCGTCCCCGAGGCCGCCGGCCTGGTGGTACTGGGCCTGATGCTGGTGGCTATCCTGGCAGGCTTTTTGCCAAGCCGCAAAGCCGCCAAGCTTGACCCAATCGAAGCGCTGCGTACCGAGTAGTCTGCCGTTTACGCTAAGCGGCGTGGGTGTGTGCTGCCTATCATAAAGAAACCCCACTCGTTATGAGTGGGGGAGGGGGTGGTTAGTCGCGTAGCGGTCCCGCCCCCATAGAAACCTGATAGTGCGCCATTCGGCTACCGCAGCCGGACGGGGTCCGAACTCGGAGCGTCTGCCCATCTGGGCTGACTTCAAAGCTAACTGGCCAGCTGCGGCCATGACGGCGGTCGATAGTGAACCGCCACCAGACACGCGGTTCGAACCCTACGTTCGAGTCACCTGGGCGACACTTCTCGCGGGGTGCCCGCAAGAAGTCAATTCTATCACCTGCTTTCAGCGTGATCGTTGTGTGGCTATCTATAGCAATACAGAACTCATCTTCTAGGTAACTATACCGAGAAGAAAAAGACTCCTTGACGTAGTCTAAAAGTCCTTGAATTTCCTGGGTAATAGCGATACGTGCCATGGTACTGCCTTTCAGGCTGGAATTAACACGCCGGGCGGGCGTGTGGCGTATGCGGGATTGCACACAGCTGCCCCGTATTATACCCTACTGGGGCCGGGCCGCCAAGCCCCGAGTGTAGGGCCCCTTTCGCCTATGCTCAGCTCCCTGCGCCACCACTGCTATGTTTAGCCACCATGGTATAATAAACCGTATGTTAGATATTCGCTTTATTCGCAACAACGCCGAGCGCGTGCAGGCGGCCGCTACCAGTAAGGGCTACGAGGTATCGATCGCCGAAATTTTAGCTTTTGATGAGCAGCGCCGCCAGCAGCAGCAGCAGGTTGATGGCCTGCGCGCTGAACGCAACCAGTTTAATGCCCGCATGAAACAGGGGAAACCAAGCCCCGAGATTCTGGCCCAGGCCAAGCAGCTTAAAACCCGCCTGAGCGAGCGCGAAGCCGCCCTCAAGGCTACCGATGAGCGCCTCAACCACCTGCTGGCCGCTGTGCCCAATATCACCATGCCGGATGTGCCGCCTGGGGGCGAGGCCGATGCGGTCGAGGTCAAGCGCTGGGGTAAGCAAACCACCGGGGCAGTTGACCACCTCGACTACGCAACCAAGCGTGGCTGGGTTGATTTTGAGCGTGGTGCCCGCGTGGCTGGGGCCAAGTTCTACTACCTTAAGGGCGACTTGGCGCTGCTGGAAAACGCCATCACGCAGTTTGCGCTGAACTTTTTGCTGGGTAAGGGCTTTACCTACCTGACGGTGCCGCATATGGTTAATTCGCGCACTGCAGCCGGGGCCGGCTTTGCCCCAAAGGGTGCCAGCAGCGATGACCAGTATTTTGTCGAGGGCGAGGACTTAACGCTGATTGGCACTGCCGAAATGCCCCTAACGGGCTACCACACCGGCGAAATTATCAACGAGGCCGACTTACCGCTGCTCTACGCTGGCTACAGCCCCTGCTACCGCAAAGAGGCCGGCACCTATGGCAAGCATGCCCGGGGGCTGTTCCGGGTGCACCAGTTTAATAAGTTAGAAATGTATGCTTTCTGCGTACCAGAGCAATCCGCCCAGCTGCACGAACGATTGCTCGCACTAGAAGAAGAGCTATGGCAAGCCCTGGGGATTCCATACCATGTGGTTAATATCGCCGCTGGTGACCTCGGTGCACCAGCTGCCAAGAAGTACGATATTGAATATTGGTCGCCCGTTGATGGCACCTACCGCGAGCTGACCAGCTGTAGCAACTGCACCGATTTCCAGGCCCGCAACCTGGGTATTCGTGTGCGCCGCACGGATGGCAGCATCGAAACACTCCATACGCTCAATGGTACCGCGGTAAGCCTGGCCCGCGCGCTGGTGGCTATTATCGAAAACTGCCAGAACCCTGATGGCAGCCTACAGATACCAAAGGTGCTGCGGCCGTATATGCAAAAGCGCACCCAGTTATAGCCTAGGCCCGTTGGTGGCCGCAGAGTAGGGGGCGGTATTCTAACGCGCATATGCTATACTATAGGTGTAATATAACATGCATCAGCAAGGAGGAACCCATGATTACCCCGGTAACAATTACAGGAATTAAGCTTGATGTGGACGAAAAAACCAAAACCTACGTCGAAAAAAAGATCGGTGCGCTTGATCGGTACTTGCCCCGCCATGCCCGCAAGAGCGCCAAGGCTGCCGTCAAGCTCGAGCAGATCGACCAAAAGGATGGCAATAAGTACCGCGCCGAAGTTGTGCTAACGGTGCCCGATAAGGTAATTAAGGCCGAGGATTCTACCGTCAATGTACTGGCTGCCATCGATATCGTAGAGCAAAAGCTAGCTGGCCAGCTGCGTAAGTATAAGCAGGCCCGTATTCCACACGTTGGCCGGCAGGGGATTCTATCGCGCTTTAAGCGGGGCTTTGACCGCGAGCAGCAGTAAACGTGCTACCTAGCGGGTGCCTACCCGCCCGCTTGCTGGGGTCCGGCAGTCTGAGTACTGTGGGGCCCCTCGTGTGGCTGCTGGGGCCACGTGGCCTGTAAATCCGCCTGGGCCACCTCTTTTAAAATTGCCTGTATCCGCGTATAATAAAAGGGATAGTTTTACAGAATTGATTCAGGAGAAGCGAGGGATTCTTACATGGTAAACAGGCAAAAAGTACTGACCAAAGTTTTCGGCGACCCCCAAAAGCGCATTATTAAAGCGCTCCGCAAGCGGGTGGATGCCATTAACGCATTAGCACCAACCTATAAAGATATGGACGAGGCCACGCTGCAAAAGCAGACGGCCGTGCTCAAAAAGCGCCTGACTGGCAAAAAGAAGGCCACGCTGGACGATATCTTGCCCGATGCCTTTGCGCTGGTGCGCGAGGCCAGCAGCCGCGTGCTGGGTATGCGCCACTTTGACGTGCAGCTGATTGGTGGCATGGTGCTCCACGAGGGCAACGTTGCCGAAATGAAAACCGGTGAAGGTAAAACCCTGGTAGCCACCCTGCCAGTGTATTTGAATGCCCTGGAAGGCAAGGGTGTGCACGTGGTGACGGTGAACGATTACCTGGCCCAGCGCGATGCTAGCTGGATGGGCGAGCTGTACCACTTCCTTGGCCTAAGCACCGGGGTGATTATCAATGATGCATCATTCATCTACGACCCAGAGTACGATAACGAGTCCCACGAGGACCCCAAAATGCGCAAGCTCCGCCCGGTTGGCCGCAAGGAAGCCTACGCTGCTGATATTACCTACGGTACCAATAACGAGTTTGGCTTTGACTACCTGCGCGATAACATGGTGAACGATGCGGACTTACTGCGCCAGCGTGAGCTTAACTTTGCCATTGTGGACGAAGTTGACTCGATTCTGATTGACGAAGCGCGCACGCCGCTTATCATCAGCGCGCCGGCTGCCGATAACCCCGATAACTACTATAACTTTGCCAAAATCGCTAGCCACCTGGTGCCAAGCGATTACGTGCTGGACGAAAAGCACCGCACCGTGGCCCTGAGCGATAGCGGGGTGGTTAAGGTCCAAAAAATGCTGGGTATTAAGAACCTATACGTGCCGGAGCATGTGCGGTCTGTCTACCACATGGACCAAGCGTTGCGAGCACAAACATTATTCAAGCGCGATAAAGACTACGTGGTAACGAACGACGGCGAAGTGATTATTGTGGATGAACACACTGGCCGCTTGATGCATGGCCGCCGCTACTCTGAAGGGCTCCACCAGGCAATTGAAGCCAAAGAAAAGGTGACGGTGCAAACAGAAAGCATGACGCTGGCGACTATTTCGTTCCAGAATTTCTTCCGCCTCTATGCCAAGCTGAGTGGTATGACCGGTACGGCCTTTACTGAGGCAGAGGAGTTCCAGCAGATTTACAGCCTGGATGTGGTGCAGATCCCGCCGAATAAACCAATTGCGCGCGTCGATAAAGAAGACCTGATTTTTAAAACCGAAACCGCTAAGCTAAAGGCCGTGGCCGAGGCAATCAAAACTTACCACAAGCAGGGTCGGCCGGTGCTGGTGGGCTCGGGCTCCATCGTTAAGAATGAGCTGATTGCCCAGTGGCTGGATAAAGAAGGTATTCAGTACCAGATCCTGAACGCCAAGAATAACGAGCACGAAGCTGCCATCGTGGCCAAAGCCGGCGAAAAGGGTGCTATTACCCTAGCAACGAACATCGCGGGGCGTGGCACCGATATTAAGCTTGGCGAGGGCGTGCGTGAACTTGGCGGCCTGGTGGTGATTGGCAGTGAGCGGCACGAGTCGCGCCGGATTGATAACCAGCTGCGTGGCCGTGGTGGCCGCCAGGGTGACCCGGGCGAGACGCAGTTCTATGTATCGACCGAGGACGACCTGATGCGCATCTTCCAGGGTGAGCGGGTTGCCGGCCTGCTAGACCGCCTGGGTGTGGATGACGATACACCAATCCAGCACAAAGCGATTACCCGGACGCTCGAGGCTGCCCAAAAGCGCGTGGAAGGCTTCCACTTTGATACGCGCAAGAACGTGGTACAGTACGATAATGTTATCAACCGCCACCGCCGTGTGGTCTACACGGTGCGCCGCAAGATTCTTGATGGTGATAATATCCGCCCCGAGATTGAGCGCCTCATCCGCGAGGAACTGAACCAGCTCGTCAGCCTGCCGGCTAAAAATAACCCTAAGTTTGCCGAGGAGTTTAAGGCCATCTTCCCGCTGGACGATGATACCATCAAGACAATCGGTGCCGAGGGTAACGATAAAAAGCGCCATAAACTTGCCTACGAAGCTGTACAAACATTGTATGCAGAGCAAGAAGAAGCCATTGGCAAGGATACGCTGCGCAAGGTAGAGCGTGAAGTCTACATGGAAGTATTGGACCAGCTATGGATGCAGCACCTAGAAAACATGCAGCATCTGCGCGAGGGTATCCACTGGCGCAGCGTGGGCCAGCGCGACCCACTGGTAGAGTACCGCGTGGAGTCACAAAAGTTGTTCGATGGCCTGCAGCGCGCCCTGCGTAGCGAGGTACTACGCATTGTGCTATCGATTCAGCCAAGTGCCGTCACCCCGCAAAATAGCGATGATGAGTACGAAACCAGCCTGACGCGCCTGGCGGAATCCGCTGTGGAGCAAGGTGTGAACGAAGCCACAACAGTCGAGCATGTTGGTGATGGTGACTTTGGCGCCTCGGTGAAGAAGGCCACCAGCGCTAACCACATGAACCGGGCCAAGAACCAGGCTCGCAAGAAGAAGAAAGCTCAGCGCCAAAACCGCAAAAAGAACCGCAAATAACCATAAACAGGGTGGCGAAAGGAGACTATGAGACACACTGTCGAGACGGTGCGCTTAGGTAATGGGGCAGAAGGCCTGCTGATTGACGTGCCTGATGCAACTGTTATGAGCTTTGAGTTCCAGTTTCGGGCTGGCAACCGCTACGTGCGCAGTAAAGATATCTACGAAACCGCCCATATTATGGAGCATATGGCCTTTGGCGCCAATGCCGAGTACGCCACCGAGCATGATTTTGAAGCTGAATTTACCAAAAACGGCGCCTACCATAATGCCTACACCAGCGACCACAGCATGGTGTATATGGCTGATTGCGCTGATTTTGAGTGGCAGCGTATATTTGAGTTGCAGCGGTTATCGATCTGTACACCGCGCTTTAACCAAACAGAGCTTGTGGCCGAAAAGGGTAATGTTAAGAGCGAGCTGACTGGCTACCTGAATAACCATGCTCGCCTGCTGTGGCCTAAAATACAACAAGTGCTTGGCGAGGATGTACTCACAATGAGTGAGCGACTGGCAACGATTGACGCTGTAACGCTGGATGATATTAAAGAGCACCATGCGCGTACCCATACGGCGGATAATATGCGCTTTGTAATTGCGGGTAAACTGCGTGGGCGCAAGGCGACAATTAAGCGCCAGCTAGAGGAATGGCCACTGCCGCGCGGCGAGCGCTTTCAGCTGCCGCACGACACACTGGCCGGTACCAGCCCAGTGCTGATTCACCGCAAGGAAGCTTCGAACATTACCTTTGGCCTATCGATTGTGCTGGGCCGCCGCCTGACCGACCCAGAGCTCGACGCGATGGGCTGCCTCAACCACTTGCTGACGGGGACGATGCACTCGCGTATGTTCGGGGCTGCCCGCAAGGCTGGCCTGGCTTATGGTATGTTTAGCGATGTGGGCACTGGCCTCTACGAAAGTAGCTGGGATTTTGGCGGCCAAGCCAACCGCGAAACAATAAAAGATTTGTTCGGTATAATTGTTACTCAGCTGCAGGCGGTGCTGGCTGGTGAACTAACGGTGGCAGAGCTAGAAGCAGCCCAGTCCTATGCGCTGGGCCGCCACCAAATGGGCGCCCAAACGGTCGCCCAGGTGATTAGTTTTTACAACGCCCGTTACTTTAACGAAGGCGTGGTGCAGCAATACGACCGTGTGCCAGAGGACATCAACCAGATTACCCTGGAGCGTATGGTCGAAGTAGCCCGGGAGTTTGCCCACAGTGGCACCTGGCAGCTAGCGGCCGTGAGCCCGGGCACGCAGGCCCAGATTGATAAACTTGGTGCCATGTTGGCACCAGTATTAACCACACAGCAGGAGGACGTATGAAGGTAGCAGTAGCCGGGTACGGCGTAGAAGGTAAAGCAAACGTTACATACTGGCGACATATGGGCCACGAGGTAACGATTTTGGACGAGCGCCCAGAACTAACCAGCGCACCGGATGGCGTGCCGGTGGTAACTGGCCCAGAGGCTTTTACCCACGCTGGTGAGTTCGATATGGTGGTGCGCTCGGCTGGGGTTGCGCCGCATAAACTGGCGGGTGCCACCAAGCTGTGGTCTGGCACCAATGAGTTCTTTGCCCGCTGCCCAGCGCCAATCATTGGTGTGACGGGGAGTAAGGGCAAGGGGACAACCTGTAGTCTTATTACTAGTATTTTACGAGCAGCTGGCTATACGGTGCACCTTGTAGGTAATATTGGTGTGCCTGGTTTGGCGCAGCTGCCGCATATTAAGCCGAGCGATGTTGTGGTGTATGAGCTGAGTAGCTTTCAGCTGTGGGATGCCGAGCGGAGCCCGCATATTGCTGTGGTGGTGCATATCGAGCCAGACCACCTGGATGTACATGCTGATATGGCCGAGTACCTGGGGGCTAAGGCCAATATTGCCCGGCACCAAACCCAGGACGACGTGCTGATTTACCACCCCACAAACCAGGATGCGGCGGCGATTGCCCAGGCCAGCCCATATGCAGCCACCCGCGCGGTACGTTATGGGGATGCGGCTGGTGGCGTGGCTGGCATCGCCAGTGTGTATGTGAGCCCGGACGGCCAGAACTTTATGGCTGGTACGGGTAGTACCGCCACAGTGCTTGCCCCGGTTGGTACGCTCAAGCTCCCCGGCGCACACAACCAAGATAACGCCTGTGCGGCTATAACCGCGTGCCTGGCTTTTGCGCCCGATATCCACCCGCAGGCGATTGCCCAGGGCTTAGCAGCCTTTACCGGCCTGGACCACCGGTTGCACTACGTGGCAACAGTTGGGGATGTGCGCTACTACGATGATAGTATCGCGACCACCCCTGGCAGCGCCATTGCTGCGCTGAAGGCGTTTGGCCAGCCCAAGCTGCTGATTGTGGGCGGCTCCAGCAAGGGCGCTAGCTACCAGGAGCTCGCACAGATGATTGCCCATGCCAATGTCCGCCACATTATCGCCATTGGCCAAACTGGCCCAGCTATTACCCAAGCGCTGGATAACGAGGCGCCGCATGTGCGCTACACGCTACTGCCGGTAGAAGGCACCACCATGCAGGCGATCGTGGCAGCGGCCCACGCCCACGCCCAGCCTGGTGATGTGGTTATTCTGAGCCCGGCCGCCGCAAGCTTTGGTATGTTTAAAAATTATAAGGACCGTGGTGAACAATTTGTTGCTGCAGTGCACACGCTGCCGGCGCCTAAAATTGCCAAAGAGGTAGCCTAAGTGCAACCCCTCAAAAAGCGCCTGACGCGCCTCACCACTAGCACCAACCACGCCTATAGCAGCCTGCAGATTGATGAGCGGGCTGCTGAGCTGGCTGAGCTCGAGCAGCAGGCGGCCCAGCCAGAGATATGGCATAACCCAACCCAGGCGGCAGCCCTGCATAAAAAGGTTGCCCATATGGCCAGCCTGGTGGAGCCGTGGCAAACACTGCGTGCCCAGCTGGCTGATTTAGCTGAACTAATGGAGCTTGGCGATGAGAGCCTAGTCCCGGAGTTTGACGGGCAAATCACCGCCCTGGAGGCAGAGTACCAGCGCCTGCACCGCCAGCTGCTCTTTACGGGGCCCTACGATACCTACGCTGCCGTACTGCGTATTACCGCTGGTGTGGGCGGGGTGGATGCCCAGGATTTTGCGGCTATGCTAGAGCGTATGTACCTGCGCTGGGCGGAGCAGCATGATATCACCACGGCCATGATCACGCGCTCGGCAGGGGAGGAAGCCGGCATCAAAACCAGTGTGGTTGAGCTAGAGGGCGCCTATGCCTACGGCCAGCTGAAGGGCGAGCACGGTGTGCACCGCCTGGTGCGCCTGAGCCCCTTTAATGCCGATAATTTACGCCAAACCAGCTTTGCCCTGGTAGAGGTATTACCCCGTATCGAAACGCCAGATGAAGTCACCATTACCCCAAGCGACCTGAAGATTGATGTCTACCGTAGTGGTGGCAACGGTGGCCAGGGTGTTAATACCACCGATAGCGCCGTGCGGGTCACCCACATCCCTACGGGGATAACGGTGGCGATTCAGAATGAGCGTTCCCAGCTCCAGAATAAGGATGTCGCCCTGCGTATTCTCCGCTCCAAACTGCTGGCCATGCAGCTGGAGCAGCACGCCGAAACCTTGGCGGACCTACGGGCCGGCGAAAGCGCTGGCTGGGGCGCGCAGATTCGCAACTACGTGCTCCACCCTTATACGCTGGTGAAGGACACGCGCACCAAGCACGAACAAAAGAACGCCACCGCAGTGCTGGGTGGCGATCTAGATGGGTTTATAGCGGCCTACTTAGAGCAGCACGCCGGCGCGGCCTAGCTACGGCTTGCGTTTACGCGGCTTGGGTGGTGTGGTTGCTGGTGCCTGCGTGACTGCTGGCGTTGAGTCATCGGTGCTGGTGTCTGCGCGGGCGGCCTGCTTGCGCTGGGCCCGGCGGTGGCTGAGCTGCGTCCCAAGCACCAGTACGATAAAGCTAATGGTATATAGAATGACTATCAGTATAAAAGGCAGAGAGACCATGGCTATGTAACTATAGACCTCTTGCAGGGGGTAGTGGTTCCGGATTACGTCACCGACTGAGTCGCGGATGAGACCACCGGCTATGTACAGGGCTGCCCCGGCGCCGAGCACAGCTGTGAGGTAGTAGCAGCTGCGCAGCCAGCGCTTAGTCTGGACTGGCCGGAACATGCTCAGCGCATAGAGCGGCAGACCAACGCTTGCCGCTACGAGGAGGACAAGCGTCGAGTACGCCATGCTGTTATAGGTGACTTTTTTGATATGCTCCCAGGCAGGTGTATCGGTGAATCTTTCAGGACGCTCTGGTATATGATCAGGGAGGCGATCGGGAAGGCCATCCGGGCCACGGTGCGCACTGCTGATCGCGGATTGCTCTACTGCGCGTTGGGACTCGTAGTTGCCGATCGTCAGCATGGTAATGCCACCAACCGTATTAATGATTGCCATAACCAGCCACAGGTAGGTGAGCGCCAGCACACCGCGGCGCAGGATTGTCGTTGCCCTGCGTGGTGGTGTAGGCGGCGTATCTGCATCTGCCGGCTGGCCTGCTGGTGCACTGCGGCGCAGGGTGCGCAGCAGCATAATATTTGCCACCATACCAGCCAGGAGTAGCCCGGTACCAGCGATAAAGAGCGGCCAGCGCCACGGGTTGAGGGTGTAAAAGGTTGGTGGGGAACCTGCCGTCCAGCTAACCTCTGGCCGGGTGGGGTCGTATGTGTTTGGTAAGAAGCTCGCTGCACTAACACTAATCGCGATCAAAATGATGCCAATCAGGCTGGCGGCCATAGTAGCCACCGCCCAGCGAGTATTTGGGCTAAGCTTTGGCATGGGTTGTTGCTCCGTTTGTGGGTGCTGTGTGCTTGCTGCGGTGCGCAAGCTGGCGGCCGATGATCAGCAGCATCAAGGCGAGTACGGCAGCGGCTGGTGTCAGCGCGAGGTACGGCCAGATATCACCTGGGGCTACCTGGGCAATGGGCAAATGCTCGGCAACAGCACTCGATACTTGTGTGTTGGGTTCTATGCCCGTAGCGAGGACCAGCGTTGCTGGCGCGGCTAGTACCGCCAGGCTGTAGTAACCGTACGTCATCCAGCGTGGTAGTGGTGCTGTGCGGTGTGCACTCAGGGTGTAGAGTGGTACACCAAGAGCGATAGCTACCAGTATGGTATTTGAAACAATATAGAGTAGCGACTGTGTGCTGATTGGCACGGCTAGTTTCGTTTTGATCAGGATAGCCAAGACTACTACAACGGCACAGGCAGCCCACCCGAGCACTCGCGTTGCCCGCCATGCAGTGCGCACTAGGCGCCCCGTAGTGAGCTGCCCGGCGGCTGCTTGGCGACTGCGCGCTCGCCACAGTAGTATGTTGGCGGTAGCGCCAACCAGCAGCATCAGCATGCCAGCTATAGAAAGCGGTCCACGCCAGGGGTGTAGGGTTTGTGGTTCGGGCTCCATGCTCCCAACCTGCCAAGTCTGCGCGGGTCGGCTGGCATCATAGGTATTGGCCAGGAAGCCAGCGTTGCTGACGCTGAGCGCTGTGAGGCCAATCCCCACCACGGTGGTAGCGATAGCCACCCCTGCCCACAGGCTGTGTTTTCGTTCCATCATATCATTCCTCCTTAATTCCTCCTTATGTTCATAGTAATATATACGTCGCGCCGATTTGTCAAGCGAGGCTGCCCCGGGCCCTTTTGTGAAACCGCTAAAGCTGTTATACTAAAAATAATGATTTTATTAGATAGGGTTACCAAAATATACGATAAAAGCACCAAGCCGGCGATTAACCGGGTTAGCTTGCACATAGAACCAAAGGAATTTGTGATTTTAGTGGGCACCAGCGGGGCAGGCAAGAGCACCTTGCTAAAGATGCTCACCCGCGAAGAAAAGCCCACCAGCGGCAAAATTGTGGTTGGTGGTATCGACTACGACACACTGAAGGATAAGCATATCCCGCTGCTGCGCCGCAAGATTGGCGTGGTGTTCCAGGATTTTAAGCTCCTGCCGCAGCGTACCGTGTTCGAAAACGTGGCCTTTGCGCTCGAGATCGCGGGTATGACCAACCGCGAAATTAAATCAACCGTACCCAAGGTAGTAGAGCTGGTGGGTCTAAAGGGCAAGGAAGGCTCCTTCCCGCACCAGCTGAGTGGTGGTGAGCGCCAGCGCGTGGCGATTGCCCGCGCCATCGTGCGCCAGCCCAAGATCCTGATTGCCGATGAGCCAACTGGTAACCTGGACCCCAAGCATAGTTGGGATATCGTCAAGCTGCTCGAGAAGATTAATAAGTACGGCACCACCGTCCTGCTGACGACTCATAACGTCGATATTGTGAATAAACTAAAACGCCGCGTGATTACACTAGACCATGGCAAAATCACCAGCGACCAAGTACAGGGGAGTTACCGGCAATAATGAAGCACACCAACCGTAAAAAAACTGACGCTAAAACCTATTCGCTTAAGCGCCGCAAGCGCCGCCAGACACTGGCCTTTATCCGCATGTGCCGCTACGGCATTAATAACTTTAGCCGCAATACCTGGCTGACGCTTGCAGCCACCGCTATGATGACGCTGACGCTGTTTGTGATTTTTGTATCGGTGGCGGCACGCAATGTGCTGGTCGATAGTGTGGCCCAAATCCGCAAGCAAGTTGATATGTCACTGTATGTGAAGAGTGATACGCCACGCTCGGCGATTGCTGCGATGGAAAAAACCCTCAAGCAGACCCCTGGCGTTGCTAGCGTGCGCTACCGCACACCTACCCAGGCCCGCGATGATTACCGCGATAGCAACCGCAACGACGTGCGCGCGCTGGAAGCCCTGGCGATTGCTGATTTAACCTTCCCGGGCGTCTTCCACGTTAACCTCGAGGATACGAATAACATCGGCCCGCTAAATGACTACGCCGATAAAAACCAAACCTACCGCCGCTATGCCCACCCGGATTTAAAGCCATCGTTTGATCAATCCAACCGTGGCCGGGCTATCCAAACAATCGGCCGCTGGGCTGGCTTTGCCGAAAAGCTTGGTATGGTGGCGAGTGTGACACTGGTAATTATTGCCTCGCTGATCGTGTTTAACACCATTCGTATGGCCATCTTTAACCGTAGGGATGAGATCGAGATGATGAAACTGATTGGCGCTGATAAAAGCTTTATCCGCGGGCCGTTTGTGGTCGAGGCTGTGGTATATGGCTTTATTGCCGCCATTATTGCCACGGTGCTTGGGGTGACGCTGCTGGTGATGGCAGAGCCAAAGCTCAGCACATACGGCATTGCTGTGCAGCCAACCCTGCATATTGTCAGCGTCTACGGCATATTGGTCGTGCTGGTGATGGTGGCAGTTGGTGCCCTGATTGGCATCGTATCGTCACTGCTTGCCACGCAGCGATATTTAAAGATTTAGAAAGCCTGGGCAAAAGCCTTGCATGCAGGGTTTTGCTTATGGTATGATGGGAGTAATGATGAAACATAGGTCCACCACACCGGTTTCGGAATCGTCGTTCACGGCTAAGGCAGCTACGGTTGCTTGCGCTGTGCTGATGGCGGTTTCTATGCCGTTACAACTTGGCAAAACTGCTTTTGCCACCAACTACGACAGTCAAATTCAAGCCGCTCAGAACGAAGCCAGCCAGAACCAGAACCAGGCCGATAACCTGGCTAAGATGGCTGACTCCTACCAGGCCGAGCTAAAGCAGTTAGAGTCACAAACCAAAGTCCTGCAGGAGCAAATCAAGCGTTCCGAGGCCGAGCACACCCGCCTCGAGGGCGAGATTGCCAAGAACAAGGAGCGTATCGAAACCAATAAGAAGGCCCTGCGCACAACTGTACTTGGCCTTTACACCGAGTCGCAAACTTCAACGCTCGAGATGGTAGCAAGCAGTAAAAACATCAGTGAGTTCGCCGATAAGCAGGCCCAGCAGTCTGCCGTCCAGAATAAGCTGAACGATACGATTACCGAGATTAACAAGCTCAAGAAGCAGCTTGAAGATCAGCAGCAAAAGGTCAAGCAAGTCCTGAAGGATCAAAAGAGCCAACGCGCCCAGCTGAACGCCAAAGAAGCCGAAAAGAAGAAGCTGATTGACGAAACCAAGGGCGAGGAAAACGCCTACCGTGAGCGCGCCGCCCAGAACAACGCCCGCGTGCAGCAGCTGCGTGCTGCCCAGGCAGAAGAAAACCGCCGCGCTGCCGCCGCTGCCGTCCGTGGCAATGGTGGTGGGGCAGGGAGTATCCCAGCTGGCTCTGCTGCTGGTGGTGGCTACCCCGATATGTGGGCCAATGCACCGCTTGATGCCTACGTCGATAACTGGGGTCTCTACACCCGCGAGTGTGTTAGCTACGTGGCCTGGAAGGTCGCCAGCACTGGCCGCCACGTGCCGCACTTTGGCGGTGCTGGTAATGCCAACCAGTGGCCATCAACCCTGGCTCAGCACGGTATCCAGAGTGGTTCCAACCCAGTGGCGGGCTCGGCTGCCATGCTGCCAATTGGCGCCTACGGCCACGTCATGTACGTCGAAAGCGTGAATAGTGACGGCACCATTACCGTTAGCGACTACAACCTACAGTGGGACGGCCTGTACCGCAAGTACACCCGCTCGGCAGCCGGCCTGACCTACATCTACTTCTAGGCTTGCTACAGCCAGGCACCCGCTCGGGCACTATTGTAAAAAAGGTTATACTTATAGCGTACTCGCCAGGAGTGCGCTATAATTAATGGAGGAATAATCGGGAGAAACTACGTCAGGTGAGTACCACACACAACACAACCAGTCAGGCTAATGATCAGACCGAGCACGGACCCCGTGCCCCACAAAAGCGCTTTACAAGCGGTTTTTTGTTTGGGGCTGTGATGATTGCTGGCATTGTGGCCTTTGTAGCAGGGACGCATAGTGCCGATATTATGGCCGTTATTGGCCCACGCCTGGGGATACGCCAGGCCAGCGCACCGCTTAATATGGGCACCGCCCAGCAGGTGTACCAGCACTTGGTGACTGCGTTTGATGGTGAGCTTGACCGCGGCAAGTTATCCCAGCAGGCGGCCAAGGGCGTGGCCAGCGCCACTGGCGACCCCTATACCGAGTACTACACCGCCGATGAAGCTAAAAAGCTGCGCGATGATCTTGAAGGCAAGATTGGCGGCGGGATTGGCGCCCAGCTTGGCAAGCGCGATGGCAAGATTACGATTGTGCGTCCGCTGAAGGATACGCCAGCGGCCCAGGCTGGCCTACAGGTGGGGGATACCGTCCTGGCAATTAATGGTCAGTCGACGGATGGTATATCGACGGATAAGGCCGTATCGCAAATTCGTGGCGAGGTCGGTAGCACCGTCAAACTAACCATTGAGCGCGGCGGTGAGTCAAAGGATTATACCATCACCCGCGCCGAGATTGTGGCCCCAGATGTCGAAAGCCAGAACAAAGACGGCATCGGCGTTATTACGCTGAACCGTTTTGCCCGTGATAGTGGCTCCAAGGTGCGCCAGGCGGCGACGGACCTAACCCGCCAGGGTGTGAAGGGTATTGTGCTGGATCTACGCGGTAATAGCGGTGGCTTTTTAGAGGCCGGTGTGGAGGTTGCTAGCCTGTGGGTGCCAGAAGGCACAGCTGTGGTACACGAAAAGGGCAAGCAGCATGGTGATTCAACCCGCAAGGCTACTGGCAGCGATATTCTTGGCAAAACCCCAACGGTGGTGCTGATTAATAGCGCCAGCGCTAGCGCCAGCGAAATTGTGGCCGGCGCCCTAAAGGATCATAACAAAGCCACCATTATGGGCACGCAGTCCTACGGTAAGGGCAGTGTGCAGGAACTGGTAGAGCTGGGTGATGGCATGCTAAAGGTAACGGTCGCTAAGTGGTATACACCGCACCAGCATAGTATTTCTAAGCAGGGTATTACCCCGCAAAAGAAGGTAGAGCTCACCAGCGATGACGCCAAAGCTGGCCGCGACCCACAGCTAGACGCTGCCCTGGCGAGCCTGCGCGGCGAGTAGCCAGCACGCCTGAAGCAAACACCAAAATGCAAACCCCCCATCAGGTTACCTGATGGGGGTGATGTAGTGTACTAATACCTGTGCGGTAGCTCTCGCTACTTACTTAACGCACACGCGGGTGCGGCGCGCTGTTTTGCCAGTAAAGAGGCTCTTCTTGGTGCGCTCAAAGCTTACCACGCCGTCTTTGGCGGCATGAATGGTAAAGTTACGGCTGATGTAGGTGCCTTCACCAGCGATCTTCGTAGCGCCTGTTTGGCGGACGAGTACTTCGCCGGCGCGTACTTTTTGGCCACCAAAGCGCTTAACACCAAGGCGCTGGCCAGGGTTATTGTGGATGTTCTTACTTGAACCACCTGCTTTAACCTTCGACATTCCAGTATTACTCCTTAAATTCTATATAAACAATCCCTACCATTGTACGGCAAAAGCCGCGCTGCGTCAAGCGCTTTGGCAGGCTAGCCGGGCCGTGTATGGCAGGCCACAGAGTGGTGAAGCTTGACGTTTGCTGAAAGACCAGGTACCATAAAGGAAACAAAGGGAAGGGTATATGAACACAGACAACCAACCGGGGGGTGCTGGTGCTGGGCGCCAGGCTTTCCCGCAAAATAGCATTAATGATGATGGCAACCTAGAAGCCGAGCTTGTACGGGTCGAGAGTATTGAGGTGGGTACCGGCGATGGCGTGGATAGCCAGGACGAACCAGAAGGCAGCTACGATGGCGGCCAGGATGACAGTATTGCTATAGCGGTGAACACCACGCCTGCTGCAGCGGATATCGCTAGCCAGGTGAGTGGCGCGGCTGCCACAGAGGACGATAGCACCACTGCCGAAGCCCGCCTGGAGGCGGAGCTTGGGGCGGTAGCCCTGGGTGCTGGTGGTACTGGCGGCAGCGGCGCGGCCCGTTCGCTGAGCGGTCCCGGCACGATGAGCGCCGATGCCAAGGCAGCTGCTTGGCGCAAGGCGCGCCGTGGGGCACGCGCACGCGGTATGAATAACCACCCGGTGAGCACATTTTTTATCCTGATTATTATACTGGGGTTAATGGGCCTGGCAAGCTGGTTCTTCTACCAGCATATGCAGGCGCAAGCCGAGTTAGGGGCTGCCCAGCAGCAACTGCAGCAAGCTCAGGCTGCGGCGGCTCGGGCCACCGCTACCAAGGCAGCAACTGCCGCACCCGCTCCTGACACCAAAGAAGCCAAGCCCGCCGCGGTGGAATACATCAAGCTACCGGGCTGGCCTGTGCGCTACAAAGCGAGCGTGGTTAAACTGCCGGCCGGGCAGGAATTCATCTTCCACTACCAGGTAGCGGCGGACGGCCAGCAACAGGTGCAGGTGACCACCGCCCAGCTTGCGAACACAAAATTACCCCAGGCCACGCCCCAAGCCAGCGCAGCAAACCCATACCCCTGTGGCGCTGGGGCAGTGGGGACGATCATTATGCTGAGCCCAGCCCAGCGCCAGCAGCGGCTTACCCAGTACAAGGCTAGCCCTAAGGACGCGGCCCCGTACCAGGATATGAAGGAGGTTGGCGGCGCCTTTTACGGCCTGCTACCAGCGCCCGCTAGCTGCGTGCCAGACGCGGCAAAACACCCGGCTGCGGCCCAGGATTTGCAACACGCTCGCCAGGCGTTAGTGGATCTGTATAAACAATTTGAACAAGCCCCGCCCGCCAAGCAGTGAACACATTCTGTGTGAGCAGTGATTGTGCTCATGCTTATATACTAGCTTGTATACCGTACGCCGGTTGATGCTGATGGGGCCGTAAGCGCCCTACCAAGGCTAACCATAGTTTGACGGACTATGCAACTATCTGCTATACATAGGGCAGCCCCAGAAGAGTTCTGGGGTAGAACCTACTTGGAAGGAAGTGATTCTAATGCTATACCTGGACCAAACACAGGAGTGCGGCACACAGGTGCTGCACACGCCCAGCCCAAGCAAGCAGATGGCTAGTCGGCTAGCCCGGCTTGAGGCTACAAGCCTTGAGCGGGTGCGCAATTGGGTAGCTACGCACAGCCTGCTGCAGGCTGTACTGCTGTGGCTCAGTTTTGCCATGGCTGTGATATGGAAGGGGCAGGACGGCCCAATAACCACCGTAAATAGTTGGTTTGTGGGCCTGGCGGCAGGCGGCGTGGTAACTGTGGCCACTGCTGGAGCGGCGGTCATTATGATTTTTCTAGTCGCCGTCATCATCGACATAGTATTGTCTGATAACGGTGATGAGGAGGCCAACCATCCTCTTGGCCATAAGGCCTTTATCAATAGCTGCCAGCCGCTAGTGATATGGTGCGCGGCCGTTACATGGCTCTATGCGCCAATCAAGCTTGGTTTGCTGGCCACTTCTCTGTGGCCGTATCAGGCCATGCTTGCGGCCATTTGGCTGCTGCCTGCCCTGCACAGCCTAAAGTACACCTACGCCATATGGCTGCGCGTGTACTGGCTGAAGGCCCAGGTTGGCCAAGGGTACGTCCAGGTTTATGACCTGGATACCTTGCCGCCGCAATTGAGCTATGCGAAGGTGCCGTACAATGGCCAGACGGAACTTCTCGAGAGCCTAATCTTGGCTGGTAACTACCAGCAGGCGATTGAGGCGGCTGGTGCTACCGGCCGGCAAATCGATAATCTGGTCACGGAGCTACTGGCGCAGCTGGCCGATGCTGATGCTGTGGCAACCGACCACCTGGAAGGCGATATAGCCACCCAGGTGGAACGCCGCCGCCAGGGTATCATTAACCACTATTCACGTAAAATCGCGGCTGCAACAAATACCTTTGTGCAAAGTAAAGCAGCCGCACGTGACGACGAGCGCGCCGCGCAGTCTGCCAAGGATGCGTTTATTCTCAGCCAGGATAAACGCATTGCCGCGCTTAATGCGCAGGCATTCCTGGACGAAACCGAGCGCTTTGCCAGCGCGTCGGATGATACATCCGGCAGTATTCGCCAGGCATTGGCGTTCGTCCGGTCATTGTCTAGACAACAACGAAAGGAGTAGTATTTAGCTAACTTCCCACACCCGCCCTTTGGCTACACGCCGGGGGCGGGCTTTACTTTTTAATAAGGGCGTATATATCGCGCGCTACAATTTGGTCTGCCCGGTAGTAGAGCAGCGGCTGGGTTGTGTGTAGCTGGTAGCCAAGCTGGGCAAGGTGCCGCGCTAGGGGGAGGCGCTCGGTGTGGCCAGTGGCAGGGGTGCGCCAGGCCGGCACAGCGATACACAGCCCCGTGCCAGGGGTAAGCTGCGGGGCAAGGTTAGCTAAAAAGCCTTTGGTAATCCCCAGGCAGGTGGCGTGGACCTGGCGCAGCTTGGCGGGGGATGGTGGTGCGCTAAAGGGCTGGCCAAGGTAGGTTTCGCATACCACGGCCGAAAGGCGCGGCGCGTAGGGCCAGGTGTGGCTGGTGGCATCACCAGCGGTAATACTGCCAACTGTGCCAGTGGCGTGGCTATGGGTACGGCTAAGCCACTGCAGATTCTGCTGGCTGTAATCAACCATTTTGGGGTTAAGATCGGTGCCGTACACTGTGCAGCCGCGTAGGTAGGCTTCTTGCAGTACCACGCCGGTGCCGCAGAATGGGTCTAGTATAGATGGCACTGAGTGCCTGGCGGACGCTGCGGTGGTAGAGCCAGCCGTACGCGGTGATACACCAGCCAGACCCAGGCCAATATTAACCATCATCAGGGCGAGCTTGGGCGGCAGCATGCCAACAAAGGCATCGCGCTTAGGCCGGCCTTGGTCGCGCCGAGCCAGGGCGGTGATGTTCTGGGCGCCGCAGCTTTCGGCAATGATAATGGTACCACCGTGTTGCACCAGCAGCAGTTCGTGCTTGGTAGGGGAGAGGCCGAGCTTATTGTGGTGGCTAATAGCAGTATTAAGCGAGGCAGCCGGCTGCGGCACGAGGCGCAGGCTACCACCGGCTTTGGCGTGCTGCTGCTTTATCATCAGGCCAAGCTGGCGTAGCTTGGCAGGCCTGAACGTAGTGCCATAGGCGCTGATGCCCAGGGTGTGTTTACCCGGAGTGCGCTGCAGGAGTGGCAGGTAGGTGTGGTGGATAAAGCTGGTGATATCACCCCACGTGGCGTGGGGCAAGCGGGCCAGGACGCGGCCGGCTTTTTGGGTGCCGCCCAGTGCCTGTACATCGCAGCTGGTGGCGCCTGGTACCAGGGCAGCCTGGGGGCCAAACGGGGTAGCGCGGCCATACATGTGGCTGAGTTCATAGCGGCCAAGCTCCGGTTGCCGGCCCAGAATGCAAACTATCATTCCTTTATTATAGCCTAAGCCCGGCCAAGTAGCGTATAATGGGTACTATGCGACATAAAATTTCTGGGAGAACGTGGCTCAGTATTGCGACAATTATTATTCTGGCGGTAGTATTATACACTGCCCGCCACGATATTTTGCAGGCCTGGCAACTCATGCAGCGGGTGAATATTTGGCTGCTGATTGGTTTGCTGATTCCGCTGCA